>Ga0209491_10000019_pt1 | contig 244289 bp, 266 predicted proteins | sample BON02_FD_187213 | JGI IMG/M metagenome (GOLD analysis project Ga0209491, IMG submission 187213) | Freshwater microbial communities from Lake Bonney liftoff mats and glacier meltwater in Antarctica - BON-02 (SPAdes) (version 2) | ecosystem: Environmental > Aquatic > Freshwater > Ice > Glacier... | reverse complement strand
TATTTCTGCTGCCGATGCTGTTTCTGCAGCCAGGGCGCTCAGTACAAAAGCTGTGGAATAAGTGATTTTCCTAGCACGGTCTTCCCAACCACCATTACCTTTTTCTAATTTGGGAATATTTTCTGTTTTTTGGTGAGCAAAACTTTCCATACCTCAAGTATAGCAAAAATAGCAAAATTTTCTGTATTTATAGATATACGATATCTCTACTCCACTTCCTGCATTTGTCTGACCTGTTTCAAAAGTAGTTTTTTGGGCAAGAATGGTAGCAGCCGCATGGTGAGTTTTTGGGCTGTTGTGACCCCTGCGATAACGTCCAATTTCCCGGCCAGCATTGCGTTGTATCCAGCTTCAGCGACGCTTCTGGCACTGGCAGTATTCTTGAATAGCACCGTTTTATCCATGCCAGAAATTTTGCCAAACTGGGTCTCAGTTGCTCCCGGCATCAGGTTGGTCACCGTGATGTTAGTATCGTGCAGCTCCTCTGCAATCGCGTTACTAAAAGAAGTGACGTACGCCTTGGTCGCGTAATATACCGCTTGCATAGGACCAGGCATGAGGCTGGCGGTGGAAGACACATTAAGGATTTTGCCTTCGTTGGCTGCGACAAAATCCTGCAGGAAATAATGAGTCAAGGCAGTCAACGCCACGATGTTTAGGTGGAGCATAGACAGATCTCGGTCGAGCTCACGCTCGTGAAATTTTCCAATTCCACCAAAGCCAGCGTTATTGACCAGGTAGTCTACCTGCAGCCCAGCTGCCTGCACCTGCTCGTACACTTCTCGCGCAGCGTTGGGTTTGGCTAAATCTTTTTCAATCACGTACACGTTCACCTGGAAGGTATCTTCCAACTCTTTTTTCAATTCCTCCAGTGTGCCCAGTCCGCGCGCGACTATAATCAGGTCACCACCTTTCTCTGCGTGTATCCGTGCCAATTGTTCTCCGATGCCACTACTAGCTCCAGTAATCAAGGCTGTTTTATTCATACATGTAATATAACAAACGTTCCAGAAAACCCTAATGAAAATGAGTCAGCCACCATTTTGAGCCTCCATACACTCAACCTGCACCACGTGTGTAACTGGTCGGACGTGGACTAGGTTTGACTGTAGTTGTTTATACGGAAGAACGTCTGGGTTACTCTTTCCAGTCTTCTATAACTATTTTTTAGCCTGAGGGTGCACGACTGGCTTTTGGCGCTCGCGGATACCCAGCTCTCTTGCGATGTAGGCCGGTATTAGTACTGACAGTCTACGCTGCTCGGTGCGGGTGACTTCATGCATGTTTTTTCCGTTACTTTTGTACGCTATCGCGTGTTACGTAGCATGCTACGTAACACGCGATAGCGTATGTAATCTTAACTCCCCCGCACCCCGGCCGCGAGCATTTTAAGGGCTTGCTCCATGGAGCCAGCGTGCTTGATGCTACCAGCGTTGACGAAGTAAATCTCGTCGGCGTTTTCGATGGTGTTGAGCCGATGGGCGATGATGACTTTGGTGGTGGTTTTTGGCAGCTGCGTTAGGACTTTTTCGAGGATTTGCTCGGTGACGGTATCTATGTTGGCGGTGGCCTCGTCCAGGATCAGTAGGTCAGGCTGCCGCAAAATGCTGCGCATAAAGGCAATGAGTTGCTTTTGTCCGAGCGAAATACCACTACCCGCGTTCTCAACTTTGGTACCAAGGCCGCCTTCAAATCGCTCCAACAGTGGCAGCAACCCGCGCTCTGTTATCACCGCCCCTAACTCCTGATCACTGCAGTCGACCAGGTCGGCGTTGCCGTAGAGCAGGTTGTCGCGGATAGTGCCAGAGAACAGGATTGGTTCTTGCAGGATAAAACTTATTTTCTGGGTCCGCTGTTCATCGGTGTAACTACGGATGTCTTGGCCGTTGAGCAAAACTGTCCCTGTTGTTGGGTCATACAGACGCGCCATCAGCACGGCGGTGGTGGTCTTACCCCCGCCGGTGGGGCCAACCAGCGCGTAGGTTTTGCCGGCTGCGAGCGACAGATTGATGTCGGACAGCACTGGTCTGTCCGCCACGTATGCAAACGATACCGCTTCAAAGGTAATGACGGGCGGCACAACGGAGCTTTCCTCTGGCTGCGCGCCTGGCGTCAGATACTGCATGGTATTTTTCATCCGTAGAATAACCGAGATACGATCCCAGCTGGCCAGCGCGACTTGGAGGTTAGCCCACAGACCAGCGATCTGCCGCAGGGGGTCGTAAAAACTACTCACGTACACCAAAAACCCAATCAAGAGACCAATGGTCAGTTCACCAGCAGTAATCAGGAACACCCCATAGGCCAGCACGAGCAACTGAGCCCCGTAGGCTGCAAACGAGAATACTGGTTCAAACGTCTCGTTTGCAATCCCAGCCGTGATGGCCTTTTGATAGTTGGTTTGATTAGCGCGAGCAAAATTATCAGTAAAAAATTGGCGCTGGTTGAACGCAACGATGACTTTAAAGTTGGCGATACTTTCTGCGATTTCACCGGAGAGATCCCCAGTGGCCTGCGCGGCGTTTTTATTGGCTCGTTTGATGACGCGGGCAACCACTTGGGTGAACCCAATCAAGAGCAGGGCTGGCAGTAAGGCGGCCACGCCGAGCTTGAAATTGAGCACCAACATAAACCCCGCAGCTCCGACCATCACCACCGCACTCATAAAGAAGCTGACCAAGGTGCGTGAGAAAAACTGGTTGAGTTTGTCGGTGTCGTTGTTGATGCGCGAGATAAGGTCGCCGGTTTTGTTGGCGTCAAAAAACGCAACGGGTAGCTCGAGCAATTTACCAAACAGCCCACTGCGAAGCGTAAACAACACGCGCTGCCCCACGCCACCCATCAGCCTGGTTTGCAGGTAACTCGTAATCGCTGCCACTAGATACAACCCTAGTAAGATAGCGCCGTAGGTCAGTACCCCGGAGAATTCTGCCGTCACGATATAGGTGTCGATGATATAGGCAATAATAAGTGGCGCCACGAGTGTCGCGGCCGCGTTGATAAGTGAGATGCCGCCGGTGTACAGCAATACCCGTTTCTCATCAACCAGAAAGCGCAACAGTGACTTGAGCGCTGTCCAGGTAGAAACCACTGGCTGATCTTCAGTTGACCCGAGTTTATAGTTCATACGTACTGGTTGAACGCTGCGAGTTATAAATCTGCACGTACTCGGGTGACGTAGCAAGCAGCTCACGGTGGGTGCCCGCCGCAATCAATTCACCCTGCATTAGTAGGAGAATCTGGTCGTAGGCGGTAATGGGGCTGATTTTTTGGGTGATTGAGATGAGGGTGAGGTCAGGATAATGGAGTGCAATGTTCGCGAGAATTGATTGCTCGGTTTTAGGGTCAACGCGCGCCGTGAAGTCATCGAGAAATAAAATGGTCGGGTTTTGTACCAGCGCTCGGGCGAGCATCAAGCGCTGCTTTTGCCCACCGGAGAGAGAGCTCCCTCGCTCAGAAATGATGGTATCAAGCCCGTGCGGTAGCTGGTTGATAAACTCACCCAGCTCAGCCGTGTCTATCGCGAGCTGGAGCGGGGCGTCGGCCACGTCAGTCTTGAACACTATATTCTCCCGCACACTCGTGTTAAACACACTACTGTCTTGAAAGACGATGGCGATTTGCGGAAAGAAACTGTCCGGCGCCACATCACGTAGGGACACGTCGTCGTACGTTACTTGCCCGCTATCCGGCTGGGTCAGCCCGGTCAAGATATTGAGCAGCTGGGTTTTGCCGGCGCCAGTGGGGCCAATGATGGCAGTTTTTGATCCAGCCTGTATCTTAAGCGACACCGCCGCCAGAGCTGGTTTACCGTCAAACGCCAGTGCGATATCAGTCGCCGTAATCGCACCGGTTAGGGTCGTCACATGTGTGCCAGCCGCTATAACGTCAGGTGCCGACAACACTACGTAGACCCGCTCGTAGGATGCGCTCGCTTGGGCAATAATCGTGCTCACAAACCCGATCGTGATAATCGGAAAAATGAGAATGCCAATGTAACTGTTGAACGCCACAAACGAGCCGAGAGTCATCTCTCCCAAAATCACATAGTACCCACCCAGTACCACCACGATTAGCGTCGCGATACTCGCCACCAGCGTAATCAGTGGCACGAGAATAGAAAAAAGACCCAGGATCCTGAGCCCGATGTCTTTGGAGCGTTCGTTTGCCACCGCAAATTTATCGTGCTCCGGCAACACCGAGTTGAGAGTGCGAATGAGTGCAGCGCCAATGATAGTTTCACTAATCACGCCGTTGAGAGTGTCGATGATTTCGCGGCTAGCGGTAAACAGTGGTCGCAGTAAGCGAAACACTAAGAAAAAAGCAATCCCGATAATCGGCACAATCGTCAGTACCGCCGCAGCGAGCTTGATGTTGATAGTAAATAAAATAACTGTGGCACCCACAATCAGCACCAGCGACGATACGAGAGTCGCTACCACTTGCGCCACAAACGTTTTGATTGAGTCAATGTCTGAGGTGATATTAGTCAGAAGCGTACTCGGCTTGTAGGTCTCTACAAACCCAAAGTCCTGCTGCGCTATTTTCCCCACGAGCTGCGCCCGGATATCTTTGGCGACGTATTCTGACGCGTAGGTCTGCACGATGCCCTGCAGGTACGAGAACACCAAAATGGCGAGCGCAAATAAGAAAAATGTCAGCGCAAATGATTCCAGCGCAAAATTTCCCGCCCGAAACGTGTCGATGGCATCAGCGATGATGGTTGGGATAACCAGTGTGAGACCGTTAGCGATGACCCCAAGTACCAGCACCCCGGCAATGAGCGATTTGTATTGCGTGAGCAGACGGAAGATTGAGTTTGGTTGAGTAGGCTGCATAATTTTTCACCGTCCTTATACCAGTAACTATATGCTCATTGCCGGGAAGCGCAACTAGAACCCTGGAATGCACGTGTTTGTGCGTATTGAGCGACAGTAGGGTCAGAGGTCCGGCCAACAGCTCGTCCATGCACTACTGCGCAGGTTGCGACCGGACGGTCATTGCATGAGCAGCGGCTTATTATGGTACAACCTATTGGATATCTTTTGGGCCAGGATTATTTTTATATCCTCGGTACGCAACGTACGATGCGGCAAGAAATAACCCCGTCGCAAACACACCAACAGCAATCTGAATTGTGGCTGACAAAGTACTTGCAAACGTAAACACAAACGCCAGCGGCGTGATACCAAGGACAGTGGTCACGATAAACGCTGGATAACTAATCGTACTGACAAGCCCCAGAGCGTAGCTCACTCCATCAACTGGTAGGGCAACCCTGAACAACACAATCAATCCATAAAACTGTAGTTTAGGCACCGACGCTTCATACGATTGAATCCGTCGCATAACCGGAGTCTCTTTAAATTTCTTGAACCCAAAGTGACGAGCAATCCAAAACGCCCCCACCGAACCTAGCGTCCAACCCACAATACTGTAGATCGCAGCTAGGAACGGACCATAACTCGTCGCCGCCACCGGCAGCAGGAACGCCGTCCCTAATGGCGCAAACACGATAGACGCTGCCATAATGGTGATGTAGGAAAATACACCAACAAACCCAGCCTGGCTGCTCAACTCTTGTAGCAGCGCTACATGCTGCTGCGACCACTGCGCCAGAGCGACAAACAACGCTACTGTTAGTAGCACGCCGATGATGTATTTCGTATATTTCATAGACAATAGTTTTACAGATGGTGTTTTGACCACTGCGAACCTCGATAAATGTTCTCTACCAGTAACCGTCACAAACATTTTGGCAGCAGTGACGGTGAGTTCACGTTACATAGAATACACCGTACTCTCCAGACAACTCTAGAGACCAACCTTCTAAGGCTACTAATCTAGTTTTTTAACCAGCTCGATTCTTTCGTACATTTGGGATTCAAAACTTCTATCTTTTGTGACAGTCCACTTCATTGCCGCCCAGACCGCATCATTTGTTCTCACTACTTTTTCGTGAGCAATAATATCGAGCAGTAACTCATCTTTGTTGCGCCCGAAGTGATGGGCACATCTGCCTACCAAGTAGTCCAACTGACTTGGGCTAAAGGTGCCGTGGATTTTTATGTATGACAGACCAAAAGAGTTGGAAATACTCACGTGTTCAAAATCATACAAATGCATCTTGCCGGCATTGTCCACAATAACCTCTGACTGAATATCTCCCCACGAAAAACCTAGTTCAGTACCACCCACAAAACTCGTCATATGCTCTAAATTCTGAGCCAGTGATTCTTCAAACCAGGCCATCACCTCTACCGGAAGATCACCTTGCTTTGCTTGTTCATATCTATCAAAACCATATGTTTTAAGAGAAGCTACAGGGTCAAGGTAGGTAAATTTTTTGTACCCATTTTGTTCACAAAAATCAGCAAACGCTGCCACGTCCAGATGAAATAGTTGCTGCAAGTTTCTAGCAAGTTCATCAATCTGCCCATCAGTAAAATCTGCTTGGGTTACCTCATCCCCCGCTAGATAACTTTCGATTAAAAAGTTTTCTTTTTTATTAAGTGCTAGCGCTTTGGGGCAGAAATCTATCCCTTGAGACTCAAAGTACTTTAGGAACACATACTCTTTTTCCAGAGAGTCAGAAAACTGAGATTCCATACTTTTCTTTAATCTAAAGACAAATTTTTTGTTACCTGTTTCGATGAGATAATTGCGGTTACCAAACCCTTCTGCCAGGAGCGAAACAGACAGATTCTCTAAACCCAAAGCTTCTGTAGCCAGCGCAGCAATTTCCGTTTCACTTTTCATACTTTCTATTATACCAAACGTGTCGGTTCGTGTAACTGGGTTGATCAACCCCCAGCTAGGCGATATTTTTTGACTGATTCTTTGCTGGACACAGATTACTTGTCTATCTGGTTATCGGTGTAATACTGTGCTAATAAGCGGTATGATTTAGTCGCAAACGCCAGCAGAGTCACGGTGAGACCAATAACACCCGCCATGATAAACACCAGAGCAATCCCTCTATCCATTCCCGTCCCAAACCAACTACCGATGAGAGCGACACCAGCTCCAGTAGTCATAAACGGAATAAAGAAAAAATGGGCTAACGGACCGACCATAAACACAACTACTGGACTCGCGGCTGCTTCAATACTAGAAGCAAACCCAAAGACTCTACCCTGACGTTCAAACGGTACAACGTTTTGAATAACGGTTTGCTCAGCCGCCTCTACGATCGGAAAGATAAGCATCCACATCACCATTCCAAAAAAGAGCAGGATAATTGATGGCTGCAGGGGGAAGATAATACAACTAACCCAGGAGACAACGTTAAGCAAAAGAATGAGGCGGACCGGTTGACTACCAAGGCCAAACTTAACCACTAGCGCACTACTAAATATAATCGCTAGACTGCCCACTCCCCACATGAACCCCCAAGTCTCTACTGATACTAAAGACAGACCATAAGGATCCATTAACGCCAGGAAGACACCACCAAGAAAGTTGTTAAACGTGTTGAAAAAAATTAGACCCAGCAACCCAGGGACAGCGACCACTATGGCCATAGTCCGCCTGACATCCATCGTTCTGGGAGTGTCTTTTGTATGGACAATTTCCGGTTCTGGAAGCGAGATAAAAATCAGATGGACAAAAACCACTAAAGTAGCGGTACACGCAGCCACTAGAGCAACGTCCATACCAAAAAATCCAATGGTCACCCCACTCAAAACAGAGGTGAGTGAAAAGCTGACGCCTTTAGACATTCCCACTAGACCGTTGATTTTGTCACGGTTTTTGGTAAACAACATGGTCACTGTAGTTGCCAGCGCGATGGTGCGCAAATTACCAGCGACAGTACCCACCATTAATATGGTCACCAATACCCAAAGTAAAACGCTTGTCGGGTCACTAAACGTGGCTTCAGGAACACTGAAGTAAAAGACCGTCCCTAGAAAAAAAGCAATAAAACTAATCACGCTCGAGTACAGCATCGCTGTCTTCTTTTTATTGTGGTCGACGAACGTACCAAACAAAATAGCCCCCAGCATATTAGCCACCGCAAAAATACCGGCAATAAACGAAGTAGCCAGCACAGAGTTGGTCTCAATAAAAACCCAAAAAGTGAGTGCAAACCAAACAAAATAGTTGGTCGTATCAGCTACTAGGTTATTGCCAAGCAAGTAATAAAAAGTCTTTTGCGGATTCAGATACAGGGTCATAAAAACAGGCTATTCTAGCACAAGAATATTTAAAAAAGCACTGAGCACCACTGCTTTTTCTACTAAGAGGAGTGCCTTAGCCTGACCTAGACGAAGATGAACTGCAAATTATTGTATTTGTTAGAGGACCGGCCTCTGGAGTTAAGAGGCAAATTATCCCAAGCGCCCACCGTCTTGCATGAACTGCTTCATCAGTGTGCTGATGCTGAGCGAGCAGGCTCGCTGACGTTAGCTGTGATATCATTTACTGCTATGCCATCAACCACGTACACCCGCAGCACCGCCCTGATAGGAGCAAGTTTGTTACTAATCCTAGTTACTATAATTGCCCTGCCCCGCCCTGCTGCTGCGCTGAGTTGTATGAATCCAGCCGAGCTACTTGAACAGTACGCAACGCAAGACGATTACACCGTGGCGCTCATTACCGCTGGCGCAATCGAGACGGTAGGTGACGAACATGATCAGACAATCACGACCAACACCTTGTACAAAGGTGAACTAGGTGCAACTGATACCGTGTCGTTTGCCTTCAATGAGACCTGGAATTATTTATGCTCGGGCGAGCCGGCAGCAGAGGGCGCGGCAGCGGTGTATGTGCTGAGCGACCAACAAGTGATACAAGTGTTTGCCCCCGACTCTGAACTAGCACGAGATCTACTAGCACTGATTACACCACCAACCACACAACCAACCGAGGTGACACTAGAAGATGCAGAGCGAGAAACCCTCATGAGGCAGATTATAGTATTACTCCAGCGGGTTGTCTCACTACTGTCGGCCCGTGTTGCCGAGGAACTGCCAGGATAGTAGGTCGTTGATTTGGCGCCTACTCACCCAATACTTTAGCTGTAGGGTGATCCTATTCCGATTTCTGACGAAGTTTGATTGCTGCGGAGGGTATGGGAATTTCGGTCACCATTTATTGCGCCGAAGTGCCTAGTCAAGGCCTAGGCAAAGCTTTACCATGTTGCAAGGGTCATAATTTAATCTACGATCTCTTTGATTAACTCTGGAAACTCAGCCGTACCCATCTCTTGTGTAATAAAGTGGCCGTGCTGGGGTAGGTTGATTACTTTGCATTCTAATACATCGGCTAGCAGCTTTGCACTTTCTATGTTCTCTAGGTCATCGTTTTCAGATGTAAAAACTACTCGCTCTGTAGCCAATTCTTTTATCGAAGCATCGATATCAAAATCATAAAAACTCTGCAGCTCGAGGTCAGCACTGTCAGTGCGCAGATTTGGCGCGACCATAATCAGTTTTTGTACTGTCTGCTTTGTATCACCTAACCAGCGCAGCAGAAAAGCGACCCCTCTACTGTGTCCAACCAATACTGAATCTTCCGTTACAGGCAGGTTATCCATTACTTTCTTATATTCATCATATTTAGGATTCCATGGATTAGGCATGGCTGGGATATGAGTTTTAATATTGTATGTATCTAACTCAGTCGCAGTCCAAGGGTGCCAGTAAAGCGTGTGTAAGGTATGAGGATTTTCTGGAGTATCGGTGAGCGGTCCGCCATGGATGATGATGCAGTTTTTCATAATGTGATTCCAAGCACCTTTAGTTCACTCAGGAATTGGGTAAAATCTTCGTACACAAAAACAATAATCCCGAGATCTTTTGCTCCCTGCAGGCGATTAGGATTATCGTCTGAGTAAACTAACTCACTGGCTTGTACCCCTATTTTCTCAAGCAGTGCTTCGAAGATTTCTTTACTTGGCTTGGTGTGACCTACTTCGTGAGATGAAACCACTGCATCAAAGTCACTATAGAAACCAAACGTAGCTTCAAGTGCTGGTAACCTGGCTGCATTATTGTTGGTACAAACGCAGGTAATAAATCCTTGTTCCTTAGCTGAGCGAACTGCTTTTTGTACATCTACATCTATTTTGTAGTCACGAATCCAGCGAGCAATTAGTTCTTCGTCAGTAGCAAGAATACCTGTTTCTGACCTTAAGTAATTTAAAAAATCTGCTGGTTGTATTTTCCCTGTAACCAGGTCACGCATTGCATCACTGCGATACATAATCTCATCGACAACAGTTGGGTCAGCACCATACTCTTCACTTAGTGCTACCTGAAAAGACTGCTTTCCCTGCGGAGTAAAGTAGACGCCGTCGAGGTCGAAGCAGATAGCTTTGATACTCATAGGCAGTATCGATTAAAGAATTCATCAGTGCGATTCATCGTCTCAACATAGATACCTCGCACTCTCTCCATTAATACATCATCAGCTAGTATCTCATAAGACTTTTCGCGCATCTTTGCAGCAGCCTCAACTAAAACACCCCAATCAATCCACATTTGTTCGAGGTCTTCTATAGAAACATCTGGCGACTTGTTATAAATGTCCACAAAAAGCTTGTTGTATTCTTGTACCTTGGCCACGTCCTCACCATTGGGTGTTTCAATATGAGACAACGATGCCAGGTGAGCCTTAATATCAAAGTGTTTGATGTCATCAATATCTTGCAACATCTTCAAAGCCGAACGAATGACCCAATCTTCTTCGTTTACCATTTCTGAGTTAGCTTCTTGTAGAATATCTTTGAACCAGTCAGTATGGACTGAGTGTTGAATTTTGTCATATAACAAATGGGCTGCCCATCCCTTACGGAAGTCATCGTCACTCCAAAATTCTTTCTCCATCTGAGAGTTATCGTGTGTAAGAGTACGGTCGATACCAGTAGGATATCGACTATCAGGGTAGATAGAACCAGAGATGTATTTAGTTTCGTCAGTCACACCAAAACGGTCTTGGTATCGGGGGCGTAGCGAATGTGAGTTGCTTCTAGTGCCATATCATCAATTGTACCTCATATAAACATGAACATAGTATCTCGTGTTAGCGCAAGGATACTAAAAAAGAATCACCACTTTACTGCATACAATAAAGCGGTGATTCTTTTGTTTGGTTGGATTGTCTAAATGATTTTATAAAATCACTACATCAGTATTATTTCCAGCTACAAAATCCTCTTTTGCATAATAAACCGTACGACCGATTGCAGTATGAATAATAAAATTGTCATACCGATAATCAGACTACTTGGCGGCAGGTCTACGTAGAGTGCGGTAATGAGACCAAGGGATACTGAGAGAACTGAAGCAAACGTAGAAAGCAATACTAACTGCTTGAACGAAGTCGCCCAATTGCGGGTGGCTAAGACTGGGATTACCAGTAGCGCTCCAATCAACAACCCTCCAACAGTTTTAATCCCTACCCACACTACAATCGCCAGCAACCAGAAAAATAATAGTTGTACTACTTTAGGTGTTCGCCTGAATGGGACGAAATACCGTGGACTTTGAGTCGCCCCGAGTAATGGATACCAGGCAAACCAGACGATACCTGCAACCAGTATGGTCGAGACAACTATTGCCAAGACGTCCGTGGTGGTAAGGGTCAGGATGCTTCCAAACAGATAGTTCTCAAAAGAAAACACTGTGTCCCGAGCAAGGTGTACAAATGCCAGTGCGAGAGCCAGACCACCACTGAGGAAAAACATCGCTAGCGCATCAGGACTGTAGGTACCAGAATCAAGCAGCCACCAAATCAAGGTACTGACGATAATCAGTGCCGGTAGGGCTCCCCACCAAGGACTCGCTCCAACCAGCAACGCGGCCCCAATACCCGCCAAGGCAACGTGGGCAAACATGTCTGATGCAATTGACTGTCGACTTTGTACGACAAAGGGCCCGAGCATCCCCGCTAACATAGCCATGGATATCCCCCCAAGGAAAGCGTACTGCACGAATGTGTAGGTGAGTAATTCCATACTTAACAATGATGATGAATAGTCTGATTGGTCTGACCATCCTTGGTTGTAAACTCTGACGGATGACAGTCGGTGTGGAGTGACTGGTTCAAACAGAGCACTTGGTCACTTAGTGGCAGAACACTATCGATGTCGTGAGACACCAGCAATACTGTCATTTTGTGACCTTGCTGAAGATGACGAATCAGCTCATACAAACCAGCGCGTGATGCATAGTCCACAGCCGCCAACGGTTCGTCAAGTACAAGAATAGTCGGATCACCCAGCAGCGCTCGCGCGATTGCTACTCGCTGACGCTCCCCGCCTGATAGGCTGGTATAGGACTGGTATAATTTTTCAGTCGCCACCCCCACGTGGGTTAAGGTTTTTTTAAAGTCAACTTTCTTTCGAGTTGCACCGTAGAGTCGATTGGTAGCAATGGATATATACTCATACACTGACATCGGTAACTGATACTGATCGTTCATGGTGAGCTGCGGAATATACTGCACCCGCTCTCCTGTCCGAATCACGACTGACCCCTCGTAGTGAGGATCAAGACCTAAAATTATCTTGACCAAGGTTGATTTCCCGGCTCCATTAGGGCCAATCAGAGAAACGAGGGACTGTTCAGCCACATCGAAACTGACATCGACTAAAAGCTGTCGACCAGCGACAGCTTTAGACACGTTTTTCACACTGATAACTGATTTATTCATTACAAACTAATGCTGTCGCGAACGAATCGAGATTGCTTTGCATTAAGGTGAGGTAGGTTTCATCTGCAGGGATGATGTACGCGATTGGGTTGAGACGGAGGGTCTGTAGACCAGTTTCCCTGGCTAGCGTTTCGCCGTAGGCAGTGATGCTGTTTTCCTCAAGCAGGATGGCGCCAATTCCTTCGGCTGCTTCGGCTCGTAGTGCGGCTAGCGTCGTGACCGACGGTGTATCTTGGGTAGACAGTCCAGCGATAGAGTGCGCTTTGAAGCCATACCGGTCCGCGAGATACCCAAAGGCATCGTGCGAGGTAATCACCTCATCGAGCTCGCAGTTGGCCAGTCTGTCAGCATACTCGGTATCAAGAGCAGCCAGCTCAGCCTGCAAAGCAGCTGCATTTTTTCGGTACACCGCAGCATTACTCGGGTCTAGGGTAGCAATTTTTTCAGTTAAATATTCTACCATTTCGCTAAATAGTACCGGGTCGAGCCACGTGTGTGGATCGTACGCACCATGTTCATGTTCGTCTTCATGAGACTCTTCTTTGTGTTCATCGGCGTGTTCGTCTTCTTTGTGACCATCGTCATGCAAATCTTTTTTATGTTCATCGGCATGTTCTTCACCATGAGGCTCATCAGCGTGGTCTGCCTCTGTTGCATGCTCTTCCCCGTGATCATGTCCACCTTCGTGCAGCTCAACAGCGTCGGTAGCAATGATAACCTGCACACCATCTGCCTCCAGGCGAGCAATGACATCATCACCCCACGGTTCAAAATCGGCTCCCTGGAGCACAACTATATCAGACCGTTGCATCATCACCATATCTTGCGTACTTGGTCTAAAGTTATGGGGGTCTCTCCCGGCACCAACGTTGGTCACCGTACCAAACTCACCAACAATTCGCTCAAGAGCGAACTCTAACGGGTAAAAAGAAGTGGTAATCGACAGCGCCTGGTTCTCAGTGCTATTTGTTTCAGCACTTTGATTGCTACTGAGAACATACGCACCCCCAGCCAGTAGTGCCACCCCGATTATAATTCCTATTGTATTTTTTATGACCATGTTTTGTTTTTCTTATAAAATCTGTATGCAAATAATTAGCAATTGGCAGTATAGCAGAAGAATGCTATTATGCAAATGATTCGCATATGAAAACAAGGCTCACTAAAAAACGTCAAGCTATACTAGACACCTTAAAAGAACATAAGGCTGCCCTTTCAGCGTCAGAAGTACACCGGCTGGTTCCTGATATGAATCTAGCGACCGTATATCGCAACCTCGAATACTTCACCAAAGAAAGGGTTATCAAAAAACTACAGTTGAGGACTCAAGAAGCCCGGTTTGAATACCAACATGAACCCCACCACCATGCTGTCTGTGGGCAATGTGAAAAAGTGATTCACTTTACTGCTCCTGATAAGGAAATCATCAAACTACTAGGACTCGATGACTTCGACGTCGAGGAACTTGAGATTACCGTCCGTGGCTCACACCAGAAACACGAATGATAGTTTAGCTATAGCTGTGTTTGAGAACTAACGGTAGCTGGACCTAGATATAACCCAACCAGTGCTATGTGAAATGAATAGTATTCATTTTGACACACACTCCAGCTCTTTTCCAACCCCTCACTCTCGCACAAAATACAACAAAACCTAAAGACATGCTTTAGGTTTTGGTATTTGCGGAGAGTAAGGGAATTTCTCTCGTTACACGAGCAGTATACCTTTTGGACAGATTGGTTCCCTTTGGTCCCAATCTGACTCAAAAGCTTTTCGAATCCCACGTAACAGTTCCCCGAACTGTTACTTTACTGTCCGCTTACAAAAATGCACCCTTGCGGGTACTTTTTGTTTTGGCGGAGAGTAAGGGATTCGAACTCTACGAGTTCAGTACACCTTTTGGACAGATTGATTCCCTTCGGTCCCAATCTGTCTCAAAAGCTTTTCGAATCCCTTACTCTCTCGCAAAATACAACAAAACCTAAAGACATGCTTTAGGTTTTGGTATTTGCGGAGAGTAAGGGATTCGAACCCTTGGAGCCCGCAAAGGCTCGGCAGTTTAGTAAACTGCTGCTTTCGACCACTCAGCCAACTCTCCATCTATTCGCTTTACTCATCCACGGAGAGTTGGCTTCGGGTCGAACGAGTTCGTCGCCTCCCTTTGGTCGGATAAAACAGTCTCCCAGACTATTTTATCCACTCAGCCAACTCTCCGTGTGGTGCGTAGTACTTTATCATAAAGTGTTACTTGCGACGAGAGGATTCACTTGTTACTGGGACCAGATTGGTTAGTAATCAACGCTTACGTTGGAATAGTACGTGATTTCTCTTTGGCTGTTACGTGAGTGATATTGTCTGCATGTTGACACTCAATCAAGACGCAGTCCTTAAGTGCTAGTCCACATGATGCAAGAAATGTCTGAGTTGCAGCTACAACAGATCTGGAGTCGACGTGCTGTACCGCCAGATTTCCATCCCTTACAGCTGATTCGTGATGAAAGAATTTATTCATAGATTGAGTATAGCAAAGAGTGTTTTTTGGTGGTAAAAACGAGAAGATTCGCTGAGTATCTGGATAGTATTAGTATACTTTTTATATCCCAGATTTATCCTAAATTTTTACACCAGCTTCATGTCTCATCTACTGCATCAACCTACTCAGTGGAGCACAAAAAAAGCCCACACCGCGGGCTTTCTTACTTTTTATACTGACGGCCAGACACATAGCTAGTGGTTAGTGGTTAGTGGTCAGTTTTCGTTCAAACTCAGGTCCGTCGGTTCCAGGTAATTTGAACTGTTTCACCTGGGTATTCTTCAACATAGGAACCATTGAAGGAACCATAGCCCTCGATCGCGATTGGGTACATACGACCGTCGGAGCAATTCATCGCGCCAACGCCATGGGCGTTCGTGTTGCCTTCACACACAACGCCAGCGTCAGAAGAAACATGAAACTCGCTGGTAAAGTTTATGTAGGCCCATATGGTACCTACCATCTCTTCACCGGAGGACGATACCGACGTAATATCCATGGTAGCGACAGTCAGTGGCTGGTCTAAGGCAGACCGAGATTGATCAAAAGGTTCGCCTCCGCCGCCACAAGCAGAAAGTGCCAGGACAGCCAAAGCTGGAATAACAAAGTGGGTACGCGTTTTCATGGTGCATCTCCTCTTCCATGAAGGTTGTGTTGCGATTTAGGCAACATCCATCAAAAATACTACTACACATCTTAAACAAAGCAAGATTTTCGAATCCTCACGCAACAGTCCCCCGGACTGGGTGACGTAATTGACGAGAGAATTCTCTGGTTACACAAGCAGTATACCTTTTGGACAGATTGGTTCCCTTCGGTCCCAATCTGACGCAAAAGCTTTTCGAATCCTCACGCAACAGTCCCCCGGACTGGGTGACGTAATTGACGAGAGAATTCTCTTGTTACACAAGCAGTATACCTTTTGGACAGATTGGTTCCCTTCGGTCCCAATCTGACGCAAAAGCTTTTCGAATCCTCACGCAACAGTCCCCCGGACCGGGTGACGTAATTGACGAGAGGATTCGCTTGTTACACAAGCAGTATACCTTTTGGACAGATTAGTTCGCTCCGCTCCCAATCTGACGCAAAAGCTTTTCGAATCCTCACGCAACAGTCCCCCGGACTGTTGCTTCGTCTCCGCAAATTAAAAAGACCCTGTTGGGTCTTTTTAATTTGCGGAGACGAGAGGATTCGAACCTCCGGGGGCGTAAACCCCACTTCCTTAGCAAGGAAGCACGATAGACCACTCTGACACGTCTCCGTTGCTGGCTAGAATAGCAGAAAAAGTGTTAGCTTCAAACTATTTGATCACGCTAGCCACCGCTTTGACCAAACCTGGTTCGTTGTTGGTGGGGACGATTTTGTCTGCGGTTGGTTTTTTGACTAGGCTGGCTATTTTCTTCGCGGCGGCTAGCTTCATCTCGTCGGTGATGTCTCGCACACCACGGTCGAGCGCGCCACGGAAAATCCCGGGGAACGCGAGGGAGTTGTTGATTTGGTTTGGCATGTCTGAGCGACCAGTCGCGCAGATCAGGGCACCAGCTCGTTTGGCGTCTTCGGGCATGATTTCGGGGATGGGGTTCGCTAAGGCAAACACGATGGCGTTTGGTGCCATCCGCTCGATGTGCGCTGACGCTATCGTGCCGGGACCAGATACACCGATAACGACGTCTGCTCCACTGATGACCTGCATCAAGTCACCGGTGACTTTTTCTCGGTTGGTGAGCTTGGCCAACTCGCGTTTGTAGCTAGCCATACCCGCGCGACCTTCTGCTATTGCCCCTTGGCTGTCGGTGACGATGATGTGTTTGATTCCGGCCTGCACCAGTAGCAAAGTCACTGCCCGGCCAGCCGCGCCGGCACCGACCACAACTACGTTCATATCCTCCAGCCGTTTTTTGACCACTTTAGCTGCGTTGATTAGCCCGGCTAGTACGACGATGGCCGTCCCGTGCTGGTCGTCGTGCATAACAGGAATATCGAGCTCTGCTTTGAGTCGCTCTTCAATCTCAAAGCATTTGGGAGCCGAGATATCTTCGAGGTTGATACCACCAAACCCAGGTGCGATGGCTTTAACCGCGGCAATAATCTGCTCTGGTTCCTGCACATTAAGCACAATCGGGAACGCATCAACGTTTGCCATCGCCTTAAAAATCGCACACTTGCCTTCCATCACCGGCAGCGCCGCAATGGGACCAAGGTTGCCAAGACCCAAGATGGCTGACCCGTCACTGATGACCGCGACCATGTTGCGCTTCATGGTGTACTCGCGCGCGTCTTGGGGATGCTTGGCCAAATGAGTCGACACCGCCCCGACCCCTGGCGAGTACATCGTACTCCAATCGAGTTTGGTTTTGAGCGACCCTTTGGGTGCAATAGCAATCTTACCTTTGAGTTTTTTGTGTAGTTCAAGAGCAAGGCGATTGTAGTCAGGTTTTTTGGCAGGCATGGTATAAAAATACAAAAATAATAGTAACAGTATACGCCACCCGCCCGCGGGGGCAAAATATGACAGCAACCACGACGGCTGTTTATTTGGTATATTACTTATATGAAACTCTCGGACAACCTGGCTGACCATTTCCGGATTGATGTCGTGCACAAAAAAGCCTTGGCTCGATTGCGGATTGAGACGGTGACTGACTTGCTGTACCACTTGCCCGCGCGCTACGAGGACATTACAGATGTGCAGTCAGTTGGTAGTTTGCAAAAAGACCAAGACACAGTGGTATATGGGCAGCTGTCGGGACTCAAAACCCGTAAAGCCTGGAAGAGCAAAATGCCGATTGCTGAAGGCTATATCGAGGACGGCTCTGCCAAAATGAAAATCATGTGGTTCAACCAGCCGTACATCGCCAAAATGTACACCGACGGAATGTATGTGAAGTTGGCTGGAAAAGTATCAGGCACTGAGGGCAAACTGTACCTATCTAACCCCGAGATTGAGAAACTCGACAGCCTACCGATTGACCGGCACGACAGTATTTTTAAAGACACTGAGCAACTTGATGACACGCTGTACCCCGTCTACCGCGAGACCAAAGGCGTCACCAGCAAGTGGATCTATCACACGGTGCTAAAGTGCTTTGAGAAAGACGTGCTCGACACATTGATCGATCCTATCCCCAAAGAAATATTGTCTACATACAATCTGCCCGAGTTATCGACGGCACTGGTGTGGATCCATAGTCCCAAAAAAGCCCAACACGCAGAGAGTGCCCGCAAGCGGTTTGCGTTTGAGGAAGTGTTTTACATCCAGGTCCAGAATGCCCAAAACCGTGCGGCGGCCAACGCCGCGACCACCTATAGTTTCAAAACCTCCCCCGCGCACGTGGCTGCGTTCACCGACCGCTTCCCGTTTACTCTCACCGCTAGCCAGGACAAATCCATCAAAGACATCCTCGATAATTTTGGTGGCAACCACGCTATGTCGCGACTACTCGAGGGCGACGTTGGGAGTGGCAAAACCGCCGTAGCAGCAACTACCGCCTACGCGGTAGCCACCTCTCGCCCGCCCGAGGGTATGGACAAAAAAATCGAGTTTGGAAACCTACAGGTCGGCTACATGGCACCAACCGAAATCCTCGCGAAACAACACTTTGAATCATTCATCGAATACTTCCAACACCTGCCGATCAACATCGGCCTGATTACTGGTAGTGGTTGTATGAAATTCCCTAGTAAAACTGACCCCAGCAAACCAACCAAGATCAGCAAACCGCAGCTCCTCAAGTGGGTGAAAAACGGTGAGATCCCAATCCTGATTGGGACCCATTCACTGATTTACAAAAGCGTCGAGTTCAAGCACCTTGCCTACGTCATCATCGACGAGCAACACCGGTTTGGGACCAACCAGCGTAAGCAGCTGGCCAAAAAAGACGCCCGGATGCCACACCTGTTATCAATGACCGCCACTCCGATTCCTCGCACCCTAGCCCTCACCATCTACGGTGACCTCGACATCACCCTGCTCGAAGAAATGCCCGCCGGGCGCAAACCAATCAAAACCACCATCGTCGGACCGAGTCAGTCAGCCCCGATGTATACACACGTCCGCAGTGAACTCGCCATTGGGCGCCAAGCCTACGTTATCTGTCCGCGAATCGAAGAGCCTGACCCCGCCAAAGAAAATGCCTTAAATATGAAAAGTGTGGTTGCCGAAGCCAAGCGCCTCGGCGACACTGAATTCAGTGAGTACACCATCGGGATTCTGCACGGCAAAATGACCCCCAAAGAAAAAGATGAAATTATGAAAGAATTTAACGAGCACAAGATAGATGTGCTAGTTGCAACCAGCGTAGTTGAGGTCGGCGTGAACGTCCCCAATGCCACTAACATCATCATCGAGGGCGCGGAACGATTTGGACTGTCACAACTCCACCAGTTGCGCGGGCGAGTGGTGCGCGGCACCCATCAGCCGTACTGTTTTGCGGTGACAGAAAGCAAGAGTCAAAAGACCCGCGACCGCCTCAAGGCGCTTGCGACCGCCAAAAACGGCTTTGAGTTAGCCGAGCATGACCTGACGTTCCGTGGTTCAGGTGAGCTGTACGGCGGCAAGCAGTCAGGCTTAAGCGACCTCGGGATGGAAGCCATCCGCAACCTAAAGTTAGTTGAAGCAGCCCGCACCGAAGCCCAGCACCTGGTCGCCGCCCATCCTGAGTTAAAGAAAGACTTCCCCATGATCGCCGCGCGAGTAGCACGTCTGGGTGATGCGCTGCATATGGAGTAGTTACCTAGCGGCTACACTCTACCCTGTTGCAAACTAAGGATTGTTTGCAACAGTTCGATTATTTGCCTGAGCAATGCGATCTGCTTTGTCAGTTCAGCGTCTGATACGGCAACCGTTTTGGCTGTACTCACGCTGGGAATATCCCAACACGCCCGGGCGGAGTTCCAAGGGGTTGTTCCCTCTTGCTCATAGGTGTATCTGGCGTAGGCGAGGTTACCCGCGAGTGTCTCGATGTCGAACCCTCGCTCATAGGCGGGGCTGGTGTGGTACCGATCAAAAAACTGAAACACCCCAACCATCTGTCCACCCACTCCACCGCGCAGCACATTGCCACTATCAGCAAACTGGCGAAATTTGGATTCGCAGCGCGCGATTTCAATCATGACGGGAATGTCTGCAAAGTACTCCCGAACTGATTCCTCGACGGTTTGGGTTGGCGTGCTAGTAAGCACCGTCGTAGTTGCACCAGCGGCCAAGGCGGTCGAAGCAAATCCACTCATTATCAGTAATCCAAAAATAAACAGGGCAGGTTTCATAGAATTATAGTATAGCAATAGTTGGACGGTAGACGCGATTCGACCGCACCTTTTGGGGTGCGGTCTTTTATTTACCAGTCTAATTGTCGTGGGCGACAATCTCATGGTCTGTTGCGAGTCAGTCCACTGGACCCAAGTGACACACAACGTCAGGATCTTGCGTGAGAGCTTACCTCACTGTGTCCTTGTTTAGATTGGGCCTCCTTTCAGCTGAAGCAAGACTTTTGCGAAGTAACATACGTCACGGGGGTGTGCAGGAAATATTTCATGGGTCACTCCAGTTGAAAAGAGGCGGAACGGAGGCGGGATCACCTTCCACTTCTTGTTATACGTGTTTGTAAAAAATCGGTCAAGTCCGTTGTCCCCTGGGCTCCTTCGCGCTATAGTAGACAGCACCGACATCCGCCTGTAGCTCAATCGGTAGAGCGCGAAGCTTATACCTTCGTGGTTCTAGGTTCAAGTCCTAGCGGGCGGACAAATAAAGTGTTTCTTTGTGCCATATACAAACCAAGTAGCTCAATCGGTAAGCAAAGCTTGCTTGTCCTGCGTTCGGAGGCTATACGAAAGTAAACTTTCCTACACCTCCTCACTTGCCCAAGTAGAGCGCGAAGCTTACAGTCCTAGAGTAAGATTCAAGCACGAGTTTACGAGTATTTGAGATCTGGAGCGAAGGACTGTATAGATGTTCAGAATTTGAATATCTATATACCTTCGTGGTTCTAGGCTCAAATAGTTTGGGAAACTATTTGAGAAGGTTATCAGACAGGTTTATGAGTTTTCGAAATAAACTGTCGATAACCTGTACTGAAACTGTAAGTTTCAAGTTCTAGTGGGCAGACAGAGGGTTTTTCTAACATCAGTGCAGCAACACCCTACATATCTAGGATGCTATACTAGGGCATATGAAAAAGCTGTTGATGAGCCGTTCCTTTCACGTTGCGATTGCGTTGGCGGTGATTGGGTTTATTATTTTTATGGTGGTGACAGTGCGCAGTAACCAGCCGATTGACTATGTGACTGCTACGGTCGACCGCGGTAGCGTGCAGCAGCTGGTGTCAGTCACCGGGGTGGTTGAGGCGGAGCAAAGCGCTGAGCTGGCGTTTCCTACCACCGGGATTATTTCCAACGTCAACGTCAACAGGGGTGACGTGGTGGCCGCGGGCGATGTGCTAATCACACTCGAATCCCGTGCCTTGCAGGCCGACCGGCAAGACGCGTTTGCGAACCTCGCGCGCGCGGTGGCTACACGCGACGAACTCCTAGCTGGTCCCCAATCAGAATCGCGCGCTGCTACGGTCGGGGCAATTGCGTTTAAGGCCACCACCCTGACCACTATCAGAAATACCCAGGCTGATCTGATCAACAACGCGTACCGCACCTTGCTCTCAACTGACCTCACAGCCGCTAGTGACGACCCGGGTGAAGAGGCAATTGCACCAACAGTCTCCGGGACCTACACCTGCGAGGCGGAAGGTCGCTATACACTCGAGACGTATTCGTCTGGATCAAACTCTGGGTATTCGTTCAGGCTATCTGGGTTGGAGTCTGGTACGTATGCAGTATCGAGCGACCAGCCGGTTACCATGGGTGATTGCGGGATTCAGGTACTATTTAGCGCTAACTCGCGCTACAGCAATACGACCTGGACTATAGACATCCCGAACAAAGAATCAGCCCGCTACATCGCTAATCGTAATGGGTACACCCTGGCCAAAACCCAAGCCGCAAGCGCTATCACTATCGCTGAGCAAGACCTCGAACTGGCCGAAATCAACGCCGTGAGTACCAATGCCCCAGCCCGCAGCGAATCAGTCGCTCGCGCCAACGCCGACATCTCGAGCGCTAATGCTCGCATTGCCCGGGTCGACGCCCAGATTGCAGACCGCACTATCCGCGCGCCATTTGCTGGCACGATTACCGTGATCGACAGTTTGCCGGGTGAGACGGTTGGCACGACACCGGTGATTACCCTGCTTGCGGCCACTGATTTTGAATTAACCGCGAGGATTCCGGAGATTGACATTGGCAAGCTAGCCCTAGGACAATCGGTCCGCACGGTGTTTGACACGCAACCGGACGCACTGCTACTTGGATCAATCGAATTCATCTCATTGCAAGCCACCGAGATTGATGGGGTGGCATACTACGAAGCCATTATTTCGCTTGATGACACTCCGTTTGGATGCGTAGTGGCCTGAACGCTGACATCGACATCGTGATTATTGACGCCGCTGACAGTCTGCGCGTCCCGTCACGATTCGTCACACAGACCGATGGCGGTGCACAAGTGCGCACCAAAGTCGGCGAACTGGTAGCCACCACAACGGTAAACGTCACCCTCACTGGTAACGACGGCTTCACTGCGATTACTGGTCTTAACCAAGGCGATATTGTCGTCGCGCCCTAGTCACTATGCGCGCACTCCGCATCGGGTTCTTGCTCGGCTTCCGCCAAATCCAACGGGCTAATTTCTGGACCACGGCCCTGATTATCTTTGTGATGATGCTTACCTTTCTCAATCTGATTGCTGTGTCAGGTATTTTAGTTGGTCTGATTGCTGGCTCAGAACGAGCGGTGCAGGACCAGTCAATTGGTGACATCATCATTACCGCACTCGATGATGAGGAGAAGATTTTGCAAACGGAAACTATTCGTCGGACGCTGGATACTATTCCAGAGGTTGCTTCATACAGTATTCGATATACCCAAAGCGTACAGGTAACCGCCAACTACAAGACGAGGCGTGATTTCGGTATCGAACCAAATACGATTGGCGCCCGGGCGTTAGGGATTGATCCTGTCGCTGAAAATACCGTCACCGCGCTAGCAGACAATCTAGTTGAGGGTGAATATTTCAATCCAAACGAATCAGGCTATATCCTAATCGGTGCGCTTAATCTCGACCGCTACACCGCTGGCTTTGCTGATATTACTGGCTCACTTGAAAATGTATTTCCAGGTGACTCAGTCCGAGTCACCGTTAACGGTGCCAGTCAAGAATTCACCGTCAAAGGCATCATCAACGCCAAAGCAGGTGACGTCGCTAGTTTTGTATACCTACCAGAAAAAGAACTACGTCGGCTGAGTGACAGCTCCAGTCGAGATGCTAACGGGATTGTCATTAGGTTAGCTGACAAAACACCAGCCACGGGAATAGCGGTTAAAGCTATTTTAGTAGGACAAGGGCTTGATGAGTTTGGAATTATCCGTACGTTTCAAGAAGCTCTGCCAAAATTTATTACTGATATCAAACAGACATTTAGCATCCTTGGAACCCTCATTGGTGCAATCGGGATTATAGTGGCGTCCATCACGATTTTTATCATAATCTTTATCAACGCTATCAGTAGACGGCAACAGATTGGGATTCTCAAAGGAATCGGTATCGACAGAAAGGTTATCGAGGTAGCCTATGTGTTGCAATCAGCCTTCTATGCACTGGTGGGCTCCCTACTAGGGATACTAATCACCTACGGGTTCCTAGTAGGATACTTTGATGCCAACCCCATCGACTTTCCCTTTAGTGACGGCATCCTAGTAGCGGAACCAATTGGCACCCTGTATCGCTTTATTATTTTGATGATTATCACCCTCTTTGCAGGGTTCATACCAGCCTGGATCATCGTCAGGCAAAACACCCTTAACTCTATCCTGGGCAGGAAGTAATTTTAATTATTTGTATATGACCGATATAATCACAGCTACCAACATTCATCGAAAATTCGGCACAGGCGCGCTCGAAGCGCATATCCTCAAGGGGATTGACGTGACCGTGAAGGAAGGTGAGTTCGTCGCCATCATGGGCAAATCAGGCGCGGGCAAATCAACGTTGATGTATCAGCTGTCGGTACTCGATGAGCCAACCGAAGGAACAATCATCGTCAACGGCATTGACGTAGTCCCATTAAACGAACACGAAAGTACCACCTTTAGGCTGAACACCCTCGGGTACGTGTTCCAAAACTACGCGCTGGTACCCGACCTCTCGGCAGAGGAAAACGTCATGCTCCCTCTACTCATGCGCGGGTATGTCTGGGCTGAGGCCAAAGCCATGGCGCGAGCGGCGATAGACGGCGTCGGACTCGAGGGTAAATACGCCAACCTCCCAGCCGAACTCTCCGGTGGCGAGCAGCAGCGCGTATCAATCGCGCGAGCGGTCGCAGGCAAACCCAAAATCCTGTTTGCTGACGAGCCAACCGCTAACCTCGACACCGTCTCAGGCACACAAGTGATCGCGCTGATCGCCGACCTCAACCGCAACGACGGCCAGACCGTCGTCATGGTCACCCACGAACGTGAATACGCTCTGGGGTGTGACCGCATCATCCACATGGAAGACGGCCTAGTGACGAGTATCGAACAACTCAAATAAAAACCAGCGCCTGATGGCGCCGGTTTTTGTTTATCCTAGCTAGTTAGGCTTTGGCTGACTCTACAACTTTACTTGGGTCTGCTGCTGCTCTTTTTTCGCCGTACATTTCTTCGTACGCGTCTTTGATTTCAACTCCTTCTCGCTTGAGTAGCGCTTCGTACTCTTCTCGCTCCATCGTCTCGACTTCGACTAGGCGTTTAGAGATTGCTTCCAGTGCTGGGCGGTACTTGGTGAGGATCTCTTTGGCGGTTACCATACCAGCTTCGATAATTTTGGACACTTCCTCATCAATGGCTTTAGCGACCTGGGGACTGTAACCGCGGTTCTCGCTCATACCACCACCAATCATTCGCCCACCCGTTCCTTCTAGTGCAATCGGACCAAGCGTCTCGCTCATGCCGTATTTGGTGACCATGTCGCGGGCCAGATTCGCGACCACCTGTAGGTCGTTACTCGGACCAGTTGAGAGGTCGTTAAATATCATCTGCTCAGTCACGTACCCACCGAGCGTCATCGCGATGTCATCGAGGAATTCTTTTTTGGTGTGCATGCGACGGTCTTGGTCAGGCAGTTTCAGGGTATATCCAGCTGCTCGCCCCCGGGAAATGATGGAGATTTTTTGTACTGGGTCGGCGTATGGTAGCGCTGAGGCTACGAGCGCGTGTCCTACCTCGTGATACGCCGTTACGGTTTTTTCGTATTTGGACATCACGTGACTTTTGCGTTCAGGTCCCAGCATGACTTTCTCAATTGAACGGATCACGTCAAACTGACCTACTTTCTTACGCTCTTCGCGGGCGGCCAGGATGGCCGCTTCGTTCATGAGTGACGCTAGATCAGCACCCGAGAATCCTGGCGTTCGCTGAGCGACGATTTCGAGGTTCACATCCTCTTGCAGAGGTTTTTTGCGGGCGTGGACCTTGAGGATGGCCTCGCGATCGAGGCGGTCAGGTAGATCAATCGTCACCCGGCGGTCAAACCGACCTGGCCGTAGCAACGCTGGGTCCAACACATCCGGCCGGTTGGTCGCGGCCATGATGATTACCTTGGCGTTAGGCTCAAACCCGTCCATCTCAACCAATATCTGGTTGAGTGTCTGCTCTCGCTCGTCGTTTCCACCCCCTGTCCCTGACCCCCGTACCCGTCCCACCGCGTCAATCTCATCGATAAAAATAATCGCCGGTGAGTTTTTCTTAGCCATACTAAACAAATCACGCACGCGTGATGCACCCACACCCACAAACATCTCCACGAACTCTGATCCAGAGATAGAGAAAAACGGCACCCCAGCTTCCCCGGCGACGGCGCGCGCGAGCAGAGTCTTTCCCGTGCCTGGCGACCCCATCATCATCACGCCTTTCGGGATCTCCGCTCCAATGTCGAGGAACTTCTTCGGGTTCTTGAGAAAATCGACAATTTCTTCTAACTCTTGCTTGGCTTCTTTGGCCCCGGCGACGTCTTTGAACGTCACTTTGTTTTTGAGGTCTTCGGGGTCAATCATGCGCGCTTTGCTGTTCCCAAAACTCAGCGCCTGCATCCCGCCACCTTTCATCGACCGCAAAACAAACCAAATAATAATCCCGAGGAACAACAATGGGAAAATAAACGGTGCCAGCATACCCAGCCAGTACGCCAGTCCGGTTTCTCGCTGCACGTCGATTGATACCGTAGCCAGTTCGTCAGTGGTCACCCCGAGACTAGTAAGCGAATCAGTTACCGACGCATCAACTTCTTTTTTGGCTTCACCAGGGACCCAACCTTCGACGTTGTAGTTGACCTCGATGGTACTCCCGCGCACGATGATCTCACTCACTTCCCCCGCTTTGATCTGGTTCACTACCGCAGACAACGTCAGCGACGTCGGCTCAGCTGGCTGTGTTTCGGTCAGGTATGAGAACACCGCAATTACAAAAATCAACAATAATACTGTTGAGAGCATATTGTTCCAGAAATTTCCGGGACCGAGTTGCATGTTTTTTCCGACTTTTTTGAGGTCGACTTTGTGACCTTTAGGAATTTTGGTTTTTGGCTGCTTTACCTCATCGACAGTTTCTTCCGGCTCACTCTCAGGTACAACCACTGGAGTTTCAGGGGTTGGTTTGTCGGTAGTCTGCTTGTTTTTGTCGTGGTTAGTCATGATCGCTATTATACAGAAAAAGAGCCTTGACGCTAGGGATTTTGCGTGTCTTTCACCGTTTCGTCAATCAGAAGCTCCATCCACCACTTTCGAGACGCTTCAACTACCCGTTGCACTTTATCAGCGTCACGCTCCATACTTTTGATTGATCGATTTCCCCAAACAAGCGCACACGCAATAGACGTATTTTTTTTTATTTTCTCAATCGCCACCGTTCTCGTTCGCCACCGTTCGTGCGCAGCAAAGCGTAACAACTTTGGCATTCTTCTGCGAAACAATGTATGGTTCAAAAAACGTTCGAGCCAAGGGAGGTCAGGAATTAGTTGATCGATATGATTCTGATTAGTTATCATTAACATGTGTGTAACCTCAATTTGGTCTAGTACGCATGTCAGAACATGCGGGTTAGTAAATCCACCATCTACGTATCTAATATCATCAATATGAACAATGTCATTCGAGACGTTTGGCATCAGTATCGATGCTTGAATGCTATTAAATAGACCAGATTCAGTTGTTGGCTGGAACAATGAAGGTTTTCCTGTCTCAAAATTAGCGACACCGATATGAAGCTTTGGACGAGCACTCAATATTTTGTCAGTTTGTAGCCCGCATTTTGTAGAATCCTTTAAAACTGACATAAAATAGTCAGTATCAACCTGGTTCCAAAACCGCCACATATTCAGAAACTCTTTTGAACAACAGTATTTCCAAATCACTGATGAACCCGAAGAAACATCTCCGGAGACAAAATACGCTGCTGTCGGGGCACCAGAAGAAATACCAACTACGTTATCAAACGCATCTGTCAAACCAAGTTCCTCGATTGCCAACGCTGCTCCAACTCCATACGCCCCTTTCATCAGGCCGCCGTCAATTACCAACAGTGGTTTGATATGTCCATGTTCTAGCCCAGCCTCCATGAGGCGTTTCTTTTCTTTTATGGCAGATATCACACCTCTGTCGCCTTCAAAAATCATAATTAGTTTCGCTATCTTACCACTGCTAGAGTACAATATCTAAATCTATGCCTACTTTTATCAAAAACCGCAAAGCCACGTTTGATTTTGAACACCTCGATACGTTTGAAGCGGGGGCGGTTTTGATTGGGTCCGAAGTCAAATCAATCCGTGCCGGCAAGGGTAAACTCGAAGGATCATACGTCATGATCACCCACGGTGAGGCGTGGCTCACTGGCGCTAGCATCGCCCCGTTCCAGGTAGCCAACACCAGCAAAAACTACCACCCCGAGCGAGCCCGCAAACTACTTTTGTCCAAAAAACAGTTAGACCGACTCGAAGTAGAAACCAGAGCCAACAGATTGACAATAGTGCCTATTTCGTGGTATGGTTCAGGTGGAAAAATAAAGTTGAAAATTGCCCTCGCCCGTGGTAAAAAGAAGACAGACAAGCGAGAATCCATAAAGGACCGCGACAACAAACGCGAGATCGATAGAACCTTGAAAAGTCAGTAAATAATTTGGTTACTCAAAGGTGGTCACAATGATCCATCCTTCTTGCAAAGAGCAGGTTGCAACAGAACAACAGGAGATGAACATGGGACAAAAAGAATTTTGGGATAGCATACTCAAAGATGAAGGTATGCCGGCCAATTTGGAAATTGGTGTGCACATCGACATTGATGAAATTGAGCCAGGAACATCTTTAGGCGATGCTTTGCACGACGCACTCAGTGACATCGGCATGTTAGCCGAAGACTTTTTGATGGCAGCCGAACGCGACCCAGCCGGTCTACAAGTTTGGATCGAATCATGGGCTGGCCCCCTAAACTAGACCACGTTGCGGAGGAAACCTATCGAATAGTCGATACCTCCGCACCACCTCTAAGTAACCAAATTACATTTCAATCAAAGGAGATACCCATGGGAATCAGTTTCGAAACGTGGTTATCGGCCATTAGTATGGGCGTACCGCAAGATATCCCTCAAGTCCAATTGGCGCTACTGATGCAAGCTGGTTATTGCAACCAGCAATGTCACCTTGACCTGAGCGTCATACCGGTCCGTCTGTATTACAGCTGTCACAGCAACCTGAATCGCCCGATTGACCATTTTCGTCAGTTGCTTCTTATGCCTCCAGAGATTGAAAGCACATAGTTCCCTACCAGAGTCCGACGCAGCAATTTTACTTGCCACGTCGGACCCCTATAGGGGATGCCAGGCATCGACGGTTAGTCGTGTCGGTTGTGTGCAGTGTCGAAATTGGAATCAATTCGTTAAAAGGTTCCACTCTGTACTTGCAAACAAAGCAATACCAAGTCCTTACGCTAACGCGTTTGGATTCTCTCCCTTCGCTGTAGCGTAACCGCTCGCTCGGAGAGATGCTCCCTCAGTAAACGTCTCATACGCTGAGTGGGGTAAAATAAACACGAGACTGGACACTACTATACCGTTCATATAGCAGGTCAAGATTGTAAGAACTCGAGGCGCTCATGTTTTGTTCATTCTTGAGTGAGCGACTTTAAACCAAAGAATGTCCTACACACTGTAGAATCACAATCGCACCCTAATTCGGACGCGGGTTCAACTCCCGCCATCTCCACCAGGAAACATTAACGCTCGCAAGAGCGTTTTTTGTTTGCTCGGTGGAGATGGAGAAAGCAAACAGTTTTGCTTTCGTCGGGAGTTGAACAGCGGAGATATGTTTTGTGCCTTTTCCTAAGGCACAAAACAGTCGAGCCATGTCCCGCGGCACTTATGAGCGTAAGCGAATTTGTGACCGTCAGGACAACTCCCGCCATCTCCACCAGGAAACATTAACGCTCGCAAGAGCGTTTTTTGTTTGCTCGGTGGAGATGGAGAAAGCAAACAGTTTTGCTTTCATCGGGAGTTGAAAGACGGAAACATGTGGCTCTACAACAGTTGAGGCGGGGTCGAGAACACTTAGTAGATTGTGAGCGCAGCGAAACAATATACTTAGTGATTCGTGACCAACTCCCGCCATCTCCACAATGACAAACCACCCAAACGGGTGGTTTGTTGTTTACACTCCCACTCCCCTAATCTCGCTTAAACGCATCAGTACAAATTTGTAGGTACTCGGTGTATTTTTCTTGTTGTTCTTCGGGGGACATGCCGGACATGTTTTCTACGGCGTCTTGGTGGTCGCTGTCGCCGCCCTCTACTTCCTCCATTACGTGTTCTTGGCAGTTTTTCACTATAGCGGCCGGATCGTCTCCTCTGAACTCTACCTCACAGTTCTCTGGTCCACCGAGGTCGCTACAGAATATTTTTTTCATAGGTTTATGCTACCACGAATAAAAACGTCGTGGGAAAACTACCTATTGGACGATGAAACCACGTCCGCACTGTACAGCACCATAAAACTTGCTACACTGCCAGCATGACAACCGACGCGCCGAACCCTGATGATCTGACCACTGAGCCGAGGACTACGGATACAGAATCAAAAGTTGAAACTACTGAGCCAGCTACGGCTGGGCAGCTTTGGCGTGACCGACTAAATAAAACGGTGGCGGCTTCCAAACCAGCTGGGCCCGCTAGTGCGCCTGGCGTAGCTGATCTGCGCAATAGATTCCAAAAAACTGCCGACGGAAGTACAGCGCGCAAATCCCGCAAAGGCCTACGTCCCGGCTAAATCCCAGACACCGACCCTACTGGCGGTAACACCCTACCAACCGGACTCCTTCCATAAACGTTGGCAACCCACCTGCGGTGACGGCAGCAACGCGGTCAGCGCCGACAGCTGCCTCGGCGCAGGTGATCATCTGCTGATTGATGGTAAATGCGGTACCGTCGATACCGAGTGTCTCGAGGAGTTGCTGTTGTCCCGGACTGAGTCTGGAGACGTCAACTAGGGCGAGTGGTTCGGGTGTGGCTTCTAGCTCGATGGCGACTGACTCTGGTTGCGGTGCAGTCGCCGCACAAGCCGACCATAGTCCAGCTCCAGCGGTCTGAGCGTCTGCCTCGGCGACGGAGAGCAGTTCTCGCTTGGCGGTGTTTGGGGGGATGGTCATCGTCGTGGCGTACCCGCCGCGGACCAACTGCTCGTTAAGCAAAGTGCCGTCAACGTAGACGTAGCGTAACAACCGATCGTAACGATCACGGTTTTCAGCATCAGCTACTAGCGTGACTACTCCGGCTGCGAGCAGCGCCTGGTTTTTTGCTGTTGCTTGCGCACTGTAGCAAGCTGGCTCCCGGTCGCGATACGGTTCGGGAGTGTCGATGCCGATGTAGCGTACGGTTTCTGTAACACCATCAATCGAGACGCGAATGGTGTCGCCGTCAATCACCGACATGACTGCAACCACTTCAATTTGGACCGACTGTTCGGCCGGAGTCAGCACCGGCTCGACCACCCCACCACCAAACCACTGCGTCCACACCATCATTACAAAGGCTAAAATAATTTCCATAGATATAGCTAGTATAGTACAAAATGCTACACTAGTAACATGTCAGCCTCAACCATTTTAGTAATTGAAGATTCGTCGTACTTAGCCGACTCGCTCATTGATATGCTAGAAATGCATAACTACAACACACTGTATAGCGCGAATGGCACAGACGGTGTGGCAATCGCACTTGAGCAACACCCGGACTTAATCTTGCTTGATATCCGCCTCCCTGACATCAACGGCTACGAGGTGTATCGTCAAATCCGCGCAACCGCCTGGGGGGCGACCGCCAACATCGTGGTTCTCACCGCTTCAGAATCGATCGAAAACATAGCCAATAACATCGACCTACCTCTGTCAGATGTGATGTTTAAGCCGGACTGGAGTATGCAGCAACTAGCGGACATTATTGCCAAAAAACTAGCGCTACCTGTTACTCCACCGCCTCTAGTGGGATATGAACAGTAAACACGGTCCCTTGACCCTCAATTGAGGTAAAGGTTACTTTTCCACGCAGGACCGACACTGCTTCACGAACAATATACAATCCCAACCCAGTACCATCAGGCACATCGCGTCGAGCATTGGTTGCTCGGAACAGCTTAGAGAAAATATACTCTTGATCAACCTGGGGTATTCCTATACCAGAGTCGGCGACTTCTATTTTGAGTAGACCGTTTACTTCTTGGTATGACAACCGCACACTGCCACCTGTTGGTGTGTATTTGATTGCATTACCATACAGATTAGTCATAGCCATCCGCAATAAATTGGGGTCACTCACGATGGTGATGATAGCTGGATCAAAATCTGTCTGCAGTACTAAGTTTTTTTGTTTTATTTTTGGGTCAAGTTCTTCAATCACTGCAGCTAACAGCTGTGGCAGATTGACCGGCTGGTAGTCAGCAGTAAAACTCCCCAACTCGAACCGCGATACGCGCAAAAAATCGTCCACTAACACCGACATACGAGCGATACTCTCGAGTAAACGATCCATGTATTTACGCTGTCGTTGAGTCAATGTTTCCGGGCTGTCCATCTCGAGCAACTCTGCGCTCCATTTCATACCCGCCAGTGGTGTCCGTAACTGGTGAGAAGCTAAAGAGACGAAGTCTGATTTGGCGTCTTCGGCTTTTTTTTGCTTCGTGATATCAACTAGCGTGAGAAGCCCCTGAGGTTGCTGATTGCTCGCAACAAACTGAAAGAGTGAGAGCAAGCCCCACACCTCACGATGATCAGAGCGACGCAATCGCACCAATTCATCACTCACACCAACCCCACTGGTGTATTTTTTGATCAAGGTGTCTTTGTGCTCGACGCTACTTGTTTCGATTATTTCAAATATATTAATGCCAATCACGCGTTTTTGTTGCACGCCAAGCAACCGAGCAGCTGCGGTGTTGGCAGACGTGATGACCCCAACAGTATCAATCATAAAATACGGAATTGGGCTCTTTTGATAGAGTTGCAGATACATCGACTGATTTGCTTCCAGTACCCTAGACACCATCGGTTGATCTGCAACGGGGGCTATGCTCGAAACATCGTAGACGTTTTTAGCAATCAACACGCAGCACAGAAAAGCCAACAAGAACAACAAACCGCTCAGGTTCAGCGTTGAGAAATCGTACAAAAAAGCCAGCAGTAGCACGCCGCAAATCGAAACGACAAATACACTGACGGTAATCAAAAAAGCGCGAGCCCTGACTTCTTCTGCATTAACTTCCATACTGTTTATATTTATAGTGTATCACTGAACCACTCTTTGTTCAGTGCATTAGACAACCGCTTCAGAGTCAATTTACTCCACTGCAGTCACGGTAGTCGTAGCAGAATCCATCGACGCTGCGGGTTGATCAGACATGTCTATTCCTTCCTCTTGCGCACCCCCCATCCACAGCTGTAGTAGTGGCGATGTCCACTGTCGAGGTAGCCAGTGCTTCGGCTGCCAGATTGGCGGCGGTTTTTAGAGCTGGTGGATCAATCGGACGCACACCGATAAATCCACCGTCGGGAGCGTTGTTGCTGTTTCGTCGAGGAGCAACGATCGTTGGACCATCGACATCCACCATGTTGGCCATCGGTTCAGTTCGGTCGCTAATGGTCTTTGCCACATGTATCTGCCCAGCTGCTGAATCGGTAAACCCAACCGCCGCCGATGCACCCACTCCAAGTGATAGCAGCACCCCAATCACGACCGCCTGGGTACAGGTGGCTTTCTTTCGAGCTACCTGATCAGCAAATTCTGTCGGCGCTTTTCTGGTGGTAGTTGTTGCTGGCATAGTCGCTACTGTTTCAACCTCCTCAACTGGTTCGGCTTTGGCTGAGTTGGATTTTTTGGTCGCTGCCTTGTGTTTGACAGGAGTCTGACGAGCCGTTTTTTTTAGCTACCTTTTTTGGTGTGGTTGAAGCATGTCCATCGTCCGATGGTTTGGGTACGGCCCGCCGCCTGGTGGGTTTTTTCTCCACTGGTTGCACTTGTGATGTGGTGGATACTCGAGGCATAAGTCAAACTATAGTATAGCATCTGCTACAATGAAGGGTACTATATGGAAAACCTGTTAACAACCAGTGGATTAGTTGGGGGTATCCTCATCATCTACTCAGTGATTATCTTTATTATTGCCCGTATCTGTCGTGACAACAGTGTCATGGACATCGCCTACGGGCCAGCGTTTTTCATTGCCTCGGGTGGCGCGCTGTATCTGTCTGGCACAACCGAATTATTACCAACCGTCGTGGTCGGCTGCATCGCCGCTTGGGCCATCCGACTCTCCAGTCGAATCTTCCGCAAAAACCTCGGCACGCCAGAGGATGCGCGCTACGCGAAGTGGCGCCAAACCTGGATGGAGCGAGGTCGCGGATACTTTCTTATCCGTAGTTACCTACAAGTGAACTTGCTGCAGGTTGCACTAATTTTAATCATCTCGGCACCAGCTTTGTGGGCAATCTCCTTCCCCACAATGTATAACCCATGGTTTGTGCTGATCGGCTTCCTAGTGTTTTGTTTTGGATTAGTGTACGAAACCATCGCAGACCTACAGCTCGATCGCTTTATCGCTGGCAAGGTAGCTGGCACTGAGCCAGCTACCTTGATGACGCGCGGGCTGTTTCGTCTGTCTCGACGGCCAAATTACTTTGGTGAAACACTCATCTGGTGGGGCCTGACCGTGATGGTGTTGCCACTACCGTTTGGGTACCTCGCAATCATTAGTCCACTAGTGATTACATACATAGTAACCAAAATCACTGGACCGATGCTCGAAACCGCCTTTCTTGAGCGCTATCCAGCTGAGTACCAGCACTACATCCAGACCACCAGCTACTTTATTCCCTGGTTCAAAAAACAATAACCTTGCAAAACAAGGCCAATCCTAGTATATTTTGTCAATTAGTACGTCGCGGTGGACTTGGCCTGATTGCCTCATCGACACGTAATATTAATCTTTAAACCCCACTCACTTGCCAGCACCACAACGACGTTTTCACGGACCAGACACCAGAACCCGCATCAACAAAGCTATTCGGGCGTCCGAACTGCGCGTCGTTGGTCCCGACAACGAAAACCTCGGCACCCTATCACTCACTGAGGCACTAAAAAAAGCCGATGAAATGAAGCTCGACCTGATCGAGATCTCGCCCAAAGCCAAACCACCGGTAGCCAAAATCACCGACTATGGCCAATACCGCTATGACACCAAACGCAAAGCCAGCGTCGCCAAAGCTAAAGCACACGTTACCGAGACCAAAAGCGTCCAAGTCAAAATCGGCACCGGCGAACATGACCAGCAAATGAAGGCACGACGCGCTGCACAATGGCTCGAGGAAGGACACCGCGTCAAAGTCGACCTATTCCTGTGGGGGCGCTACAAATACATGGAAGCTGAGTTCCTCAAAGAACGACTCGATCGGTTCATGAAAATCATCCCCGCTGAGTACAAACTGGCTGACCCGATGAAGAAAAGCCCCAAAGGTTGGACAGCCACCATCGAACGTATCGGCAAGGTAAAAAAGTCAGATAAGCCCAAAATTCTGGAAGAAGTAGCCGAGAAAAAAGCCACCAAGAAAACCAGCAAAACCGACGATGGAACTAGTAAATCTAAGAAAAAATCACTCGATGATTTGCTTGATATTGAAGGAGGACTGATTTAATCAGCCCTGCAGTAGCGAAACGGAGGGGGATCATCTAATTCCACCTCCGTTTCGCTTTACTTCTGGAGCCAAATACGGTATATTTTGCCCACTTTGACGTACTTTCCCCCACGTTTGAAGCTCGATCAAAAAACAAACAATTTATGAAAACAAACAAGTCATTCACCAAACGAATCAAGGTTACCAAGAACGGTAAACTGGTTACTCGGCGACCAGGTCAAAACCACTTCAACGCCCGCCAGACAGGTCGACAGCGACTAGCCCGCAAACGAAGTAACACCATCAGTATGTCAGAAAGACTGGTGCGTCGCTTTTTACCAGGTAACGCTGGCCGAGCCAAGAAAATTGCTGCTGCAGCGGCGGCGGTTGAAGCTAACGTAATTAACTCTTAATCTATGGCACGAGTAAAAGGAGGCCTGATGGCCCAGAAGCGAAAACGAAACATCCTCGATGAAGTAAAGGGGTATCGGTTCGGACGCTCAACCAAAAAAGCCCAAGCGCGCGAAGCAATCTACCACGCCCAAACCTACGCGTTTGCGCACCGTAAAGACAAAAAGAATGACTTCCGACGGCTATGGACAGTGCGAATCAACGCTGCCCTGATGGAACATGGCATCAAGTACAGCCGATTCATCAACCTGCTAAAAGTGCGAGAAATCGCTCTCGATCGAAAGATCATGGCTACCCTAGCAGTAGAGAACCCAGAAGCATTCAGTCGAGTCGTAGCCGAAGCGAGTAAGTAAGCCAAGCAGTAAGAATAAAAAGAACCGACACGTAACGTGTCGGTCTTTTTGTATTCTTACTGATATATCTTCCGCCTATGCTCCACTCGTAGGACCGTAACAATATCCACTTCGATTTCACATATGATTCGGTACGTGCCCACCCTAATACGCTGCTTGCCTGCAAACTGGCCTTCTAAGTTAATTGCAATGTGTGACAGGTCGTCATACTGAGCTAGTTGCTGTAATTTTTTGGCAATCCTGCGGCGAGTCAGCGTGTCGAGTTTATCGGTTTGTTTTTTGGCGAGTTGGGTAAATACAAACGTAAACGCCATACTACAAAATATCTGCAAAGACACTTTCAAACGACACAACTTCTCCTCGCTTTTTCTGCGCGATGGATTCATGCAGCTCAGCAACGGCTTGTTTGTCATGAGACATCAAAACATCTTCATACTCAGCAATGTCTAAAATCACTGAGGTGGCGGCACCACGCTCGGTAATAATCAGAGGCTTTTTGCTTTCCTTAACGTGCCGCAATGCATCTTTAAGATTCGCACGTAGTTTAGTTGATGAGATAGTTTCAGGCATAGCTAGATTATAGCATAATGAACTGTACATTTCAACTGTACAGTTGAAATTATTGCTTGCTAGAGTTTCTCCAATCGATCTAACGCCTGTAGGTTTACGAAATCTGTCACCAGCACTCAAGCCTCATCAATAGTTACCCACCGCACCTCGTTGTATTCAGTGTAATCAATCTCCAACCTTTCCCCGTCTATTTCCATTACGTGCTTGGTATTCCATCCTGTCAACCACTGAAACACACCTGTCCAATGCAGCTTCAATTTCTGACGGCAGGTTCATAGCGGTTATTTTAAAAAATAATATCTTCTTAATTGCATAATCCCTACAATCAACATAACTGACGCTGAAACATATAAAGTAGCAAACCCTTCGTCATTACTTATTTCATTTATATCTAGCGTTTGAGCTAATACCAGTACAATCACCGCCATAAACAAACTGGCACATAACTTTATGCGCGTAGAATTAATAAATACTCGCAACGGAGCTATTCCAGCCACAGTTTACGCCACTTCTTGATTCGCTCGAAATGATGGTAGCCAGGTAGCCAATGGGTAGTCCCGGGCTGAGACGGGATGATCTACCTCAACGGCGTACTTTTTAGCAAAGTAAATATTTACGGCACCTGAGATCACCCAACCTAGAAAAATAGCTAGAATGGTTGAGACAAATAGAGCCAAACTGTCGGTTTGTGACAGTATCGCGAGCAATACCACTACCGAGAATCCCGGAAAGAAACTACCGACGAAATACAACCCCTCAATAATAATCGCCACAAATACCGCCAGTACAACCCATACACCGACCAATGTCTCGAGCCACAATATAAGTGCTTCGACACCGGGCACATTCTCAATTAGAATGCCGATTGTCGCGTAAATAAACACTCCAACCCCAGCTATCAACCAAACTAGACTAGACTAGACTAGACTAGACCTAAATAATGATTTATCTGCCATACCTAAAAATCAATCTCAATCTCAGCGTTTGGTTCGGGGGCAATGGCGTTTATTCCTAGGTAGTCGCGCAGGCGTTGGGTGAGGAACAGGGAGGCTCGCTCCTCCCCCATGGTGACGAACACTTGTTTGGGTTTGTAGTCCTCTGTCCCCTGGTACACCAGGTCAATCAGCTGGTTGCGGTCAGCGTGGCCTGAGAAGCCCCTAATGGTCTCCACCTTGGCTTTAACTCGCACGTCAGTGCCATCTATCCAGACCTGTTTGGCGCCGTCTTGGAGTAGACGTCCGATACTCCCCACTGTTTGGTACCCGACCAAGAGCAGCGTGGTGGCTGCGTCACCCAAGAACCGCTTCTCGTGCTCACGGATGCGACCACCATGACTCATCCCACTGCCAGCGATGATGATTTTGGGACCACCAAACGCTGCGATTTGTTTTGATTCTTTCATGGTTTCGGTAAACGACAGTCCCTCAAACGAGAAGATGTCGTCACCGCCCTCAATTTGTTGCTGTACATCATCTCGCAGATACTCGGTCGAGTCACGGTAGACGTCAGTCACGCGGATTGCCAGCGGTGAGTCGAGGTACGTTTTGATTGACGGCACGGCGCCAGACTCAATCATGTTGTTGATCTCGTACAATATGCCCTGGGTCCGCTCGAGTGAGAACGCTGGGATGATCAGGGTACCGTTTTTGCGGATGGTTTCCTCGATGTGGTATTTGAGTAGCGCCGTTCGTTCATCCACCTCCTCGTGGACGCGATCACCATAGACACTTTCCATCACCATATAATCATAGTCCTTGGGAACCGTTGGCGCAGCCAGCAGTGGCTGTGGGATGTTGCCTACGTCCCCGGTAAAAACAATTCTCTTGCCGTAACGCTCCATTGTCACCATCGCGGACCCCAAGATATGCCCCGCGTCGGTAAATCGCACCGTGGTGTCGCCCAAAACAATCGGCTGGTCGTACGTCACCCCTTCCCACATCCCAATCGCCAGGTCGATATCCTTACCATTATAGAGTGGCTGACGATTATCACGCTCCGCCTCGTGCTGCATGATGTGTAGCGCATCTTCAAACATAATGTGCGCGAGGTCGCGGGTGGCTGCCGTCGAGTAAATCTGCCCGCGAAACCCGTCCCGAACGAGTTTGGGGATGCGGCCGATATGGTCGGCGTGGGCGTGGGTGACAAACAACACGTCGACCTTGGCTGGATCGTAGGCAAACGGCTCGGCGTTTTTCGCTTGCGCAAACCGATCCCCCTGCACTAACCCGCAGTCGACCAGGAATGCCTGCTCGCCGGTATCCAGCATAAAATTAGCCCCAGTAACCGACCCAACCCCGCCATAGAACCCAAGTGTAGAAGACATTAGCAGCATTATACCGCATTGTGGTCGGGGGAACTGAAACTACCTGGATACAATGAGCGACAAAATACTCCAATCGATTGGAGTATTTGTACTACAACAATATACGTTAACTCGACCAGCAGACACGAAAAAGTCCGGCGCAAAGCCGGACTTTTTCTATGGAGCTACAGACGCATGCCCTGAACTAAAGATCAGGTGGGCACCATATCTGTTCCGAATATTTGATCGCCCTTAATGGCATTCAGCACGAAACATTGAGACCAGGCAGCCCTGCGATAGAGTATTGAGAACATACGTAATGTAGCTCCACTAGTAATACTAGCACAAGATACCGACCAATAAAATCAGCCGCGCCCAGCTGGCGCAGACACACTCACTCCTTCCCTACAAATCGCCACAACTCAATCTGTGTATCATCTATAATACATTGACTGGGTTGGGTTGGGTTTACCGATTCTAGGCTACTAAACAACAATCACCTGACACGTCGGTCAGGTGATTGTATCGGCTACTTGTTACTCAGGTACTCCATCGAGGTTCACGTCGTACATGATGGCTTCTTGGGCGGTAGTATACGACATGATTTCTGACTCGTCGAACCACAGTGCGATTTCTCGTTCGGCTTCCTCAAGACCATCTTCAGGGTCAGTACAGTGAATCAGGTTACGTACTGCTCGGTCTTCATACGCCGCATGAGAATATGAATCAACGGTGTAGTCACCGCGGATAGTACCCACATCTGAAGTAGATGGCTCGGTTGAGCCAACCAGTTTTTTAATAACGGCAGCGGCTTTGTTTCCTTCCCATACCATTGCAATCAGTGGTGACTGCATCATAAACACAGCGTTTTGACGAATGATATCTTTACCGTACTCCATCGCTTCTTTCTCGACTGGCTTGCCCTGCTCTTTGAGATTCTCAACAATTCCATTTCCTTTTTTCATGAACCAAGCTTCATCTTTATTGTAGTGGGCAAACAGAGTTGATTCTTCAGCCATAAACATTTTCAGCGCTGAGCATTTCAGACCAGTCGCTTCAAAACGCTGAATGATTTCACCGATTAAACCGCGCTGGACAGCGTCAGGCTTCAACATAACGAACGTTCGTTCTTGGTGGGGGGCTTTTGACATGAAAGTATTGATTAGTATGACTGATTAATATGCGCGCAGTATACCGTACGAAATAAAAAAGAAAAGCCTCAAGCGAGACTTTATCTGGTTAGTATCACTGGACCATCAGGAGTGATCACTACGGTGTGTTCAAAGTGAGCGCTCCAGCTGTCGTCTTCGGTGTACACGCTGTAGCCGTCGCCCTCGTCGTCAAACACAACGTCAGGCTTACCAATGTTCACAATTGGCTCAATGGCATACACGTGCCCAACTTCGATGAGTGGACCGGTACCAGCCTGGCCGTAGTTGGGAATGTTTGGTGACTCATGGATGGCGTAGCCTACCCCGTGCCCGCAGAGTGTCTCCACGACAGAAAAGCCGCGCGACTCGACCAGGCGCTGAACGGCTGCACCAATGTCACCGATGTGGTTACCAGGCTGAGCAGCTTTGATCCCATGTGCCAGCGCTTCGCGGGTCACCTCGATTAGTTTGCGTGACTGCTCGTCAATCTCCCCCACCCCCACAGTGATCCCGCTATCGACAATCATTCCACCGTGTGCGATCGACATGTCGATATTGACGACGTCTCCGTCCTGAAGGACGTTTTCCGCAGAGGGAATTCCGTGCTGGACGCAGTTGTTGACCGATATGCAAACCGCCGCCGGATACGGCACTGAAGCAAATTCTGGGTGGTACCCCAGCAGCACCGGCTCGACCCCAGCCGCAGCAGCTAGTTCCATCGCTAAATCATCAAGTGCTAAAGTACTCACTCCGGCCAACGCAGCTGTCCCGAGAGTTTTGAGTATCTGCGCCAGTATTGCCCCACCCTCGGCGAGGATGGCGATTTCTTCGGGTGACTTTTTGGTAATCATTATAAAAAGTTAGGACAAGTTAAGAGCGTCACAAATTGCGTTGTGTACGCCATCAATATCCATCGTACCATCTATATCGTGCACTGTCGTGTGGGTGCGAGCCCGATAAAAATCAAGTACCGGCAGAGTATCTTCGCGGTACCAGCGCAGTCGGGTCTCGATTGAATCTGGAGTATCATCCGCCCGGGCACGACTTTCCATTCGACTACGCACGATGTCTTCAGGAGTGTCGAGGTTGATAACGGTGACTTTGTCACGTTCAAAAAACGTCAGGGCATTATCAAGCACACGAGCTTGATGGGCGGTGCGAGGGAACCCGTCAATCAACAAATGGGACTTAGGGTCGAGCTGGTCGAGCATCGCTTGTCCCCATAGCAAGTGGGTGATGAAGTCAGGCTGCAATTCACCCGTACTCATACTGTCAGCTATTTTCTTGTCTGCGAATGTTTCATGTTTGGCGGCTAACGCCCTGAACCGACGCCCAGTCTGAATGTCGACAATCCGGCGCGACGGGTCGCTAGCAGCAATCACGTCGTATAGTTTTGCAATCTGGGTTCCCTTCCCACTTCCTTGGGGTCCAATAAAAATAATGGTTTTTGGTGTCATACGTTGCCTAGTGTACGTAAGTTATGTCAAAAAACAAGTCGCCCAAAAACTGCAAGTTGTGTTATTCTGTTCGACATGAAAAAGAATATTATTTGTCTTGGTGGATTACCAGGTGGTGGCAAATCAACCGTCCGAGACGAGATTGCGGCCCAGTTAGGTATGCAGATGTTTTCTACTGGTGACTACATGCGCTCAATAGCAAAAAAACGAGGAATGACGTTTGACGAATTTAATGCACACATTGCCACACACAAAGATGACGATGAACTAATTGACCTAGAGTTAAAAAGAATCCAGACTGAAGTAGATAACATCGTCGTCGATTCACACCTAGCGTTTCATTTTGTTCCCAGCGGATTTAAAGTTTTTTTTCAGGTATCTATTGAAGAATCAGCTCGGCGTATCTACAAGGACCGCGAGCGCGAGACTCGCAAATCAGTTGGGGATGTCATGGACAGTGTCGAGGAAGCCAAGAAACGCATCCAAGCCCGCATCGAGAATCATAACGATCGATACATGCGCCACTATGGACTATCACCATACGACAGCACTCAATACGACCTCGTAGTTGACACCGAGAAACACAATCCGGCGGAAGTTGCCGCACTGGTGATTGCCGCATTTGCGCAATGGCGTGTATCATAGACGCATGCAAAAGAAACACATCATCACTCTCTCTGGCAAACCAGGCAGCGGCAAATCGTCTACCTCTGACAAAGTCGCGGAGCTACTGGGGTACACACGGCATTCCTCTGGTGACATGGTACGCCGGGTACTCAAACGCAACGGCATCACGCTCGAAGAATACAACCGGAAAGCTTTCTCAGACCATGACCTTGACGACCAAATTGATGAGGAGTTGCGCAACTTGCGAGACCAAGAAGACATCATCGTTGACTCGCGTCTCGGGTTCTACTGGCTCCCCGAATCATTCAAAGTCTATTTGGACTTAGACCTCTCAGTTGCCACCGCGCGAATCTATAAAGACGTCACCGCCAACTCGACCCGGACTGGCGTTGAGGGAGGTGACCAAACCCTCTCGTCGGTGGCGCACAGTGTTGAGGACCGGATGTGTGATGAACAAGAACGCTTTTTGAAACTATATGGGGTCGATCCGTACGATCAATCGCAATTTGACCTAATCATCGACACCGCCCGCCACAACCCGCACTCAGTCGCGATTGCCGTATTTGATGCCTATAAGCAGTGGCTGCAGATGGAATACTGGAAACAACGGAAAAGCGCCATCCCACTTGGGTTTTCATACAAGAACCAATACTAAACTCAAAAGTAATACGGCTGAATAAATCCCCAAATTAGGAAAGATGCGCGGCGCACAAGAAAAAAGACCCGAGCGGGACGAATGTCCAGTGAGGGTCTTTTTTCGTAGAGCAACAAAGTAGCTGCCTAGTTTTGGAGATTTATTCCCGCATTGAGACTTGGGCGTCTAGCCTTCGGATCAGGTCAAGCACCACTTGCACCACAATGAGAATCGCCGTTCCTCCAATCGCCAGGGCGGTGATTCCGGTAGCAATCTGCATCCCAACTGGAAGCACCGCTACAAACCCTAGGAAGAGCGCACCTACCAATGTCAGTCGAGTAACCAGGTTACCAAGGTATTCGCTGGTTTGTGCCCCCGGACGGATGCCTGGGATGAAGCCACCTGATCGTTGTAGGTTTTTGGCCACATTGTCTGGATCAAACGTTACCGCGGTGTAGAAGAACGTAAACAGAATCACGAGGATAAAGTACGTTGCTCCGTACGCCCATTGGTTGTTGAGAAAATCAGTCACTACGGTGTTGGCGTCTGCCACCCACGGCAAGTTGAACGCCGTCAAGATGTTGAGAATCATCTGTGGAAACAGGATGATGGACAACGCAAAGATGATTGGGATTACACCAGCTTGGTTGAGGCGCATTGGTAGATACGACGCACTTTTGCCGTAGGTACTCCCGCCGCGGCTTTCTTTGGAGTAGGTGACAGGTACTGGTCGCTCGGCTTCGGTCATAATCACCACCGCGTAGATAACCGCTAGCGCAATCAAACCGAACCCTAGATACAACGGTAGTTGTGATGGATCATAGCTGAAGAACAACTGTGAGGCAGTGGACGGTAGCGTCGCTACAATCCCGGCAAAAATGATAATCGATACTCCGTTACCAATCCCGTATTCAGTCACTAGTTCACCAATCCACATGAGTAGAATCGAACCAGACACAATCAGAATGATGTTCAAAATGAAATCAAACGTCGATAGTCCAACTAGTACACCCTGGCTCTGCAAGAGCGTGAGGAACCCAAATCCTTGTAAGACCGCTAGCGGCAACGTCAACATGCGACTATACTGCGTGAATTTAGCCTTACCAGCTTCTCCCTCTTCGGTGTTCATACTTTTCACCGCTGGTGACATCACGGTCATCAACTGCATGATGATGGAAGCTGTAATAAACGGCCCCACCCCAAGCATCACGATGGACAAGTTCGCCAACCCTCCGCCGGAGAATATATTCAGTAGACCCAAGAATTGGTTGTTACTAAAGAATTGTTCGAGCACCGTTTGATCAACTCCAGGAATTGGAATTGATGCCAACAGACGAAACACGATCAGCGCACCAAAAATAAATAAGATGCGATTACGAATCGTCCGGTCAGTGAAAGCTATTTTAAGTTTCTGGAAGAATGTTTGCATAAGCTGAGTTTACCGCTTATTTTACGCTTCCGCCAGCCGCTTCAATTTTGCTTTTAGCTGAGGCAGATACCTGACAATCTTCAACGATTAGTTTTTTGGTGAGGTCCCCGTTGCCAAGAATCTTGACCGCGGGAGCTTTCATTCGGACGGTTGCGAGCACACCAGCTGCGACCATGGTTTTTCGGTTTACTACTGCGCCAGCTTCAAACCCGGCTTCAAGCGCAGCAATATTGATCGCTACTGGTCGCACCTTTTCGGCGTTCACTGTCCGCGATCGGTTGACTCCGTGACCACGAAGCTTGGGAATTTTCTTGATGTGCTCACGCATTTCTGGGCGAGTACTGTTACCAGCTCGCGCTTTCTGTCCTTTGTGACCTCGGCCTGAAGTCTTACCGCGCTTTCCTCCTCGTCCAATCCGCTTTGCGGCTTTTTTAGGAGTTGAAGGCTGTAGTTCATGAAGTTGCATATTACGCTTTCATTTTTAGCTCCTTGAGCGCCTCGACAGCAGCGCGTGCATTGTTAAGTTTGTTCTTACTTCGAGAAAAGAGTTTTGCCGTCACGTCTTTGACTCCAGCTAGCTCCAGTACGGTACGCACTGATGATCCAGCCACGAGCCCTCGCCCAGGTGCTGGCATGATCATAACTTCGCTTGAAGCGTATTTCACATGCACATCGTGTGGGATGCGGCCTTCAGCATCCATTGAGACCTGCAACATGTTTTTCTTCGCGTCTCGGACAGCCTTTTCAATCGCTAGTTGGGTATCACCAGCCTTGCCGATACCAACGCCAACTTTACCTTTTTTGTCTCCAATCACCATTGATACTGAGAATGAGAACCGACGACCTCCCGCCATCACACGGGTCACTCGGCGAATACTGATGATTTTCTGGTCGAATTCCGGTTTCACTCGCTCTGGGCGACCGCTCCGGCGGTTACCACCCCCGCGGCGACTACCTTGGGCGCCAGCGCGGCGATCATTGGCCCCTCGGGGACGCGCTCCACCTCGTCGCGGACGATCACCGCCTGTCAGGACGGGCGTTTCGCCAGCGGGTGCATCTGTGGTTGCGGCCGCTTCCGGCGCAACTGCTGTGGGAGTTTTCTCCACGACAGCGTCTGACTTTTTGTCAGTTGTAGCTTCCTGCTGTTTATCTTCAGACATAGTAATTTGCTATTTTTTAATGTATCTAGAACTAGAACTTTAATCCTCCGGCTCGGGCGGCGTCTGCTACTGCAGCCACTATCCCGATGTATTGGAACCCTCCGCGGTCGAACACAACTTCGGTTACCTTAGCATCGAGCGCTTGTTTGGCGATGGCGGTGCCGATAACTTGAGCAGCCTCGAGTGACGTCCCTTTCTCTTTCCGCGAGTCAACTGCAGCCAATGTGGTGCCAGTTTCATCGTTGATCAATTGCGCGTATACGAACTTATTGCTCTTGAACACAGCGAGTCGTGGTCGGGCTGCTGTTCCAGTGATTTTGTGTCGCAGGCGGTTGTGTCGTTTGGCACGTGATTGCGCTTTGCTGATGATTGTTTTCATACAAATATAATTACGGCGAGACTAGACAGCCTTCTTACCTTGCTTGCGGATAATGTGTTCGCCTTGGTACCTGATTCCTTTGCCTTTGTATGGTTCTGGTGGTTTGACTTTGCGCAGGTTGGCAGCGAACTGCCCCAGTGCGTCTTTATCAGACCCAGCTAGAGTGATGGTGCTCTTGACCACTTCAGCCGTAATCCCAGCTGGGATTTCTAGCTTGACTTGGTGTGAGAATCCGACGTTCAGTACGATTGTATTACCTTCGATGGTCGCTCGATACCCCACTCCTTCAATCTCAAGTACCCGAGTGAACCCCTCTGTCACTCCGGTGATCATGTTGCGCGCGTGCGCGGCATAGGTACCCCAAAGCGCTCTTGACTCTTTGGTTTGGTTCACTGGTGCGAGCGTTATTTCGTTTCCTTCGATTACAAACGACACGTTGGCTTCTCGAACAGCTCGCTCGAGGGTGGCTTTGGGTCCTTTTGTCTTCAGTACGCCGTCAGTGAGAGTAACCTCTACTCCCGCTGGGATGACGACTGGAATTTTTCCTAATCGTGACATATTACCAAATGATAAACAATTGCTCACCACCAACTTTCTGGGCCCGCGCTTCTTCGCCAGTGACGATGCCTGCGGGGGTAGAAAGGATCATGTGCCCTTGTCCAAATTTAACCGGATGAATATCCGTAACTTTCGTATAGAGACGTCGACCTGGTTTTGAGATGCGTTTTACACCACGGATGATGTGTGTGCCGTCCTCATACCTCAGTGTCACTTCGAGAGTTTTTTCTTGTACCTTAACACCGGCAGTGGTTACTGACACTAGATATCCAGCGTCTACTAACTTATCTGCTACCGCGTGTCGGAGTTTTGAATACGGGATCGAAATCGTTCCCTTGTTCACTGCTCCGGCGTTTTTGAGGCGGATGATAAAATCCCCCACGACGTCGCCTACCATGATGATTTGGTTACGCCTGGAATATGACCTTCGTGTGCTTGTTCTCGGAAACAGATCCGACACATATCGAAGTCACGCATGTACCCCTTGCCACGACCACACAGGGCGCAACGTCGGACCACACGCGATTTGAACTTTGGTGTCCGCGCTGCGCGGATCAAAAGTGCTTTTCGTGCCATTTTTTTCTTAGACTAAAGTGGAGTAGTTTCGTGAAGATGTCACGACTGGCTCCTTAATAAATTCGGCTATGTGCAACCGAGGTCAACACCAAGCCTACAACGGTACTAGCAACCAAAAGAGATAGGACTAGCAACCCGTCTTGCGCAGTACTATACGCGAAATAAGTGGAATTGCAATAGAAAACCCACCGGATAAACCCGGTGGTTTTTCTATGTACTTAGCTGTTCGGCGCGTCGCTCGATTGATATTAATTGGATCCAATGTTCATTTTTAGTAAAAATATCAGCCAGATTAATTCTCTCTATCATTTGATTGAAACTATTGAGTTTCAATAGTTTCAATAGTTTCAATAGTTTCAATAGTTTCAATAGTTTCAATAGTTTCAATAGTTTCAATAGTTTCAATAGTTTCAATCGCCCACTTGTGCGCAACTAGATCAGAGAACTACAACCTGAAAAATGTGCATCATTTTCAGTTGATTGACCTGGGGTACAGCTAACACTTTCTGTTACTCTAAAACCTGACTCTTTAGCCATCTGTGCACCTATAACCTGGGTGACGTACGTAGCCAAGAAAGCTGCTATTGCTAGTAACAGAATCAGTGCCGCAGAAACTTTTGTAAATACTATTGATGTCGTGCTCATACAATGAATAATACCATATAGTACAATTATTTTGTTTTTTTGGTATGTGGATACGACTGCAGATCTTGGCCCACTTTTGCCAAAACCGGCTGTAGAGACATATCTTTATCTAGCACTGGAATCAATTCGTTTACGATTTGGTATTTCATGGATAACTCTTTTGGTAAAGATTCACCCTTACCGCTTAACCTAGTAGCCTGAACTACTGCAATTGTGTGGGCAGCTAAAATTTCAAAAGTATTATTCACAACTTTGTGAGCTAGTAGAGCGCTATTGGTACCCATACTAACCACATCTTGATTATCACCATTGGTTGGAATACTGTGAATACTCATCGGATTACTTATCGTTTGATTTTCCGCTGTTGTTGAAGTAGCAACGAACTGTAATCCTTGGAGTCCGAGAGTTAGACCTGGAGTATTGGCATTTAAAAATGGCGGGAATTTTTGGTTGATTCGTTCGTGGAGCAAAAAATGCATTTGTCGGTCAAGCAATAAACTCAGCTTCGTTATCGCAATTTTTAAACAATCCATTTCGTACGAAACATAATCACCGTGAAAATTACCATTGTGTACAATACGGTTAGCACTGAAAATTGGGTTGTCGGTAACACTTTGGAGCTCAATTGTAACTGTTTGTTTAGCCCTCTGAATCGAGTCTTGTATTGGACCAAGTATTTGAGGAACGCAACGTAACGAATATATATCTTGTGGATTATGGGACAAAAGTGACGTTTCTGAATCGTTAATCTGTTTTGAATTAATTAGTGGAGTAGCTCTGGTATGGGAGCTGGTCGGCAGATAATGATTCAAACGATCAATAACGTATCGCTGACCTGGGTGGGGACGAACTTGTGCCACAAGCGAATCAAAAACATCTCGATGTACTTCGCATATATCATAAATTAAAGCCGTATTGATGATAGCCTGCTCAAAGAGTTGCTCTGCTTGATTGATATTTATGGCTGCGATTGCTGTCATCGCAGCTGTCCCATTGATTAATGCTAAACCATCACGGTTTCCAAGTTCATAAGGAGTTAGTCCGCACGCCTCAAGTGCCTTGGCAGCAGGCATCAGAACGTTCTCGTACCAAACCTCCCCTTCTCCAATGAGTCCTAGGCCAACGTGCGCTAACTGTACCAAATCTCCGCTCGCCCCAACAGAACCGTGCTCATACACCACCGGGTGTATACGATTTACTACCAACTTTTTCATAGCGCTCAGCAAAGGCTCTGTTACAGCTGAATATCCTAAGGAGAGTGTCTGCAGTCGAGCAATCAAAATGGCTCGGCACAATGTATCTGACAGGGGTTTTCCTGCCCCGCAGGCATGACTACGGACGAGATTGTATTGAAGATTTACCCGTTCATGCTTACCAACATAGATTTGAGCCATCGGTCCAAAACCGGTGTTCCAGCCATATACAATTTCTTCAGCTGAAGCTTGCACTGTTTTGTTGGCACTCTGCAACGAAGGAATATCTAAGTCCGGAGATGAAAAAACCGCTTCAATAAAAGCTTGAAAGGTAAAATCACTGCCTAAACTTATTTGTTTCATTCTGTCTTTATAGCACACATAATATAATGTTACATCATCAAATCAGTACTAGCACTAATCCAATATTATAAAGTAACACCTTGTTTAATACGCTTCAAAGGTAAAAACTGTCCGGTAAAACTACTTTAAAGTTGCAATCGATAGTATATCTGCGTTCCACTTGTCACAGTCAGCAGCAATACGTACAGTACTGTGAGAAGTATGCCGTATCGTGATTTGTACAACTCCGAAGAAAGCGAAATCATGACTAATAAAATAGCTAAAATCACCAAATTGTTAGATAAGGTACTACTAATCAACTCACTTAGACCGAAGTACCATAAAGGAAGTACTGAAAGTGCCGCCAGAGTGACGTGTGCAACAAGTACATATATTGACCAATGCCTGAGAGTTAGTAAACCGAATCCAATCAATAATGGCGGTATCGCCGTTGCAAATAAGTGGAGAAAATTTAATAAGGTTACTTGTTCAGCCAACATAATCGTTGAGAGCCCCCGAAGTAAGATATAAATGCCAGCACTATAGAAGAAGAACCCAAACACAATCACCAACAAGAATCGTAGTTTAAGTGTTTTTGTCTTGCTGTCTCGAAATGAAGCAAAGACGTTATTGTTTGTGACATTATTCATTGTATCTGGATTTATTAATTTTTAAATCTCTTGAATAATACCAACCAAGTCTAGTTTTGCTTCCGCATTTGTTGTACCACACTCAAGCCTAAAGAAGTGCGCAGCTGATGCAGTCACTGTCAAACTGCCAGTTTGTGTAGTAAGAGGCATGACCCCAATTGGGGCAGGTCCACTCAAAGTACAGTTTGGTGGATAGTTAAAAACACCTACATCATAACTAACTACAACATCATCACCTATCCTTACCAAACCTGGGTTTATTGTTAGCGCATCATCTGGAAACGATCCATTGGTACACGCACTATTTGGCGGCGGTAATGCAGTACAAAAACCATCACTTTGAACTGTTCCAGCACCGGTTTGACCGCAATAATTAGAAGCTGAACAAGAATCACCGACAAAAGCACTACCTGGACCTCCGCCTATCGTGCCACCCCCACCCCCACCTCCACAAATCACACCTACTGCACAAAGAATTGCTATCTCAGTAATAATGAGAGCAACTGTAGCACCGATAGTAAGCGGTGCGAACAGCAGCAACAAAATGGCTTCCGACTCTTTTGGTACTGAAAAAGTAAGCATTGCGACCATCACAACAACAACAACACTTTTTTTTAAACTATTAGATACTTGTGAAAACATGTTTTAATTATATCAGATGCCTTTGCATAAACTTTGGAATTCTTTTAACCGAACTATCGACTAATTTAGTATACCATCTCCGTATTAACAAAATTAATACGCGACTAAATCGTGTGTTTATTGGCAATTTGTTAATTACTAGTATCTGGAATAAAAAATGATGTATAGTTACAAGTATATGATGATAAAAATAATTGCTGCATTTACTGCTGGAATATTAATAAGTGGACTCTTGTTCACACTACAAACATTTATTTATCGCGGGCAGGTCGAGTTAACAAATTTAAAACTGGAGAACCGTATCACCCAACTCGAACAACTGCTAGAGGATGCGGTACTCGAAAGACCAACTTTTGGCTCAGTTCCCACACAAGCTGATAGAGATGCTCTACAATTTCCAACCAGACCAGAAGGAGGAATAACGACTAACACGCGATCCTCAGTGAATCAGCTGACCATCACCGCTTCTAGTCAGGTAACGCCGGATTTTGTCAACCTCTTAGAGGTAGCCTCAACAGAAAATGATCTTCTCAACCAAAAGCTATTCAGTGATGTACAGACAACAATGGAATTAGTACAGCAGAAAGCACTTTCTGGAAATTTTGTTGGTTTTTTTGCAATATTAAATAATGCACAAGTTGAAGTTAGTGCGTCCAGAGAGTATGCAGCGTCAACTAATCTTGCCACAACAAATCTAGCTACGTATGCCAGAAATTCTGACATAGTTGCTGACACGATAAAATCTCAGATATTCATCTTGGAAACAGAAACTCTTAAGTACTCTGAATTGGTGATTAAACTTATGGACTTACTAGATCAAACGCTTACGGGTAATATTCCTAATCAAGATTTACTTGATGAAATCGATATTGTTACATTACAAGCAAACGAACAGTCACGTCTAGTTACTGATCAATACCTGGTTCTCGTAAATTCAATTGTTTCCTAAGTTCACTTGTCTCAAGCGCTGCTTTTACGCACAGTAATGCCAGTGATATTAATAAAAGTACACCCGGTATAATATTTGGGAGTAAACACCAGCTAGAAATCAAAATGATAGCGATACCAAAAAACATTGGGTGGGTAAATTTTTGAAACACGCCACCGACTGAATATTTTGTATTCACAGAAAACAAAACCTCTCTTGCCGTGAGTGCTGACATTTGCCTTCTTGCCCCTACAACAAGATAGGCTCCGCAGAAGAGTAATCCAACGCAAACAAATTGTGCGTACAAAGGAGCGAGATATATATAAGATGAAACTGAGTAAAGCGCAGTGTAAAAACAAGCAATAGCAACCAGAAGAATAACACCCACCACTTTGATGTTCGTATTCTCTGGCAGTGCCTTGCGGTTTGAATCTGAGCACCTAGCTAAATCAATCCAGATAAAAATCCAGATTGCAGTTATAAGAATACCGAACAAGAGTGTTTGCATACCTTTATTGTACCAAAATAACGCTAATTTTGGTACAATATGACAATGCTTTTGCACTGCGATACTGAACGGCTGCGAGCTCTGCTTGGGCGAGTCTCAAGCACAACATATTCCAATTTTTACAGGAACAAATATCTAACCACTGATATAGCAGCACTCGCTGATTTACCATTCCTGACCCGTAGTGAAATTGCTAAGACTTCACCGGATGAACGTTGTTATGTCCCCGCCGATCAACTTGTGTTCACGGCTTACACGTCGGGAACTTCAAGCGGAAATCCTTTGTTACTCTTTTTTGGTCAAGTCGAAGATTACTATTTTAATCCTGCTTTTAATTTACCTGTCAATCGAGCCCTGATCTTATATCAACCACTACTCAAAAGTTTTAGTGCATCTTTCATCCAGCAGTGTCGTCAGTCAAACTCTGGGCTTGTGCCAGTATTTGGTGATATTAGTAATTTATCCACCAGTGCAGCGCTACTAAAAAAATTCAACTGCGATGCTCTTTTTGCTACACCAACTATTGCATTACGGTTTGCAACACAATGCTCAACAGCAAACATTAAACTACTTGTGGTAGCTTCCGAGTTGAGTAATGATACCATCATGAAGCAACTTCGATCGCACTACCCTTTTGCAAAAATCATAAACATGTATGCATCAGCAGAGGTTGGTCAATTTATACTAGGTCCAACTCAAGACATGATTACAAACAATCAAACTGGGTTTGTTCCTAATCAGAGTGCACTTATTGCTACAGAGTTAATTGACGATGAACTCGTCATAACATACGATAGTAATCCCGCTTTTCCACTCATTAGATACCGCACAGGAGATTATTTTTCGATCTCAGGTAGAGATGAGTCAACCCAAATGCCTATACTTGAACTCAACGGACGAAATGGGGTGGACGTGGTTAGAGTAGCTGGCTTCGAATTACGAGCAGGCACCCTTGACGAGTGCTGCGCTGCAGCAAGCCTCAAAGCCGATGAATACCAACTCCACGTTGAGTCTGGAACAGGTAATGATATTAATTTTCGACTGGAAATATTGCAAGATAGTGTCACGCGCTGTGGTGGTGCAAACCTGTTGTCTGAACATGTGCTAAATAAGTTGTATCTAGCAAAAGACTATTCGCTGCGTAAAGCAATTCAAGATGACCTTATTGCAACAGTACACGTGCAGCCGGTGGGTTCTTTATCGGTAATTGGCAATAAGCGTCGCTCTCTAATTTGTACTCTTTAACCCATATGCACAACCGCTCGTCTTTTACACTCCCTGTCATAGCTGCTTTAGCGTCTATCATTTCCCTGCCACCTTTCAACTTTACAGCACTTGGTTTTGTTGCACTTATACCTCTCTACATATATATATTTAACACACCATCTTTGTACAAAATACTTATTGGAGTTGGTATGTACGCCGTGGTTTTTGCTGGCTACACTACAGGCGTTACTATGAGCGGATTCTCTTGGCTTAACGAGGCCGTACTTTTCACCTGGTTCATGTATGCAGTTGGTATCGGCATAGTACTCCTAGCCATAATCATGTCTCTACTATGGGGTACTGGTATTTGGCTTCTTAAAACAAAACTACTCCCTGTATCTATCTGGTGGGTGAGGGTTGGTATTTTTTGTACTTTTGCAGGCGTTGATGTCTTACTCTCGTATATTTTATATGGCTTCAACTACGGTTCTTTTGTGTATGTAGCAGTTGAACTTGTCTCTGCCCTACCGTCACAATTCACTTCACATGCAGCTGAATGGTACATATTAGGTGTTGTTTTTATAAATGCACTTCTGGCCGAAGCAATTCAAACTCAGCCCTGGAAAGGTAAACAGGTTCTTTCTTTTTTATGTGGAATAGTAGTGGCTGGGCTGTTGGGTACAATAGTTTCAAGTAGCCCCAGTTTGTCACCATTACAAAATGCGAGTCTCAAAATTGCAATCATTCAAGACCCAACTGCTGATCAGAACGAAGCTTTTGGCAAGGTCATTGACAGACAGTTTGCTTTTCCTAGATTAGAAGCAAAATTAGCTGACTTGTCAGAACACAAATTGGACATGATCATATATCCATTCAATCCTTGGTCAGGAGTATTGGGTGTAAGTAGTGACGATAACCTTACTTTCGATCGACAAATAATCACAGTTACACACCTACAATTTAGTTCTTGGCTACGAGAACACGTGGCACCTGAAATAATATTTGTGACTTGGTATACGAGGTACACTGAAGGTCAATTTTTTAATGAAACCGTATATTGGCAAGACGGCGAAGTTATTGCTACGTACCAAAAAGCAAATCTATTTCCTTTTTTTGATTATACGCCTCTTTGGGCACAAAATATTGGCCTGAACAGCACCCCGATTGATGCGACGCCAGGCATAGACACAGCCCCTGTTATAATTGGTGATTTCGTAATTGGAAATGCAATCTGCTCTGAGATAACAAACGCCGATCACATAGCCAAGCAACTGGACCAATCAGACCTATTGCTTTCAATAGGGTCAGAAGCGATGTTTTCAAACGAAATACCTAGCACTTTCAATGCTACAAAGGCCAGGCTGTACGCAACACAGCATCGTAAAGTAGTCATTCGGGCTACCAGATCTGGACCATCAGTGGTGTTTGATGCTGAGGGCAACTTAATTGCCCAGGCTAACTACAATGAAGATACCAGTCTTATTTTTGAATTACCTTTATCGCGCTGAAACGCTGGGACGAGAAATAATACAGCTTGTATTCAAAGTTGTTTATACAACTAAAAAGCAGGCGTATTCGCCTGCTTTTTAGTAAATTCGCTTTTCCTGTCCAAACAATATTTTTTGAATGAAGTAGACTACTATTTTAAAAGTATCTATCTAAGCTTTCGCTTTTGTCTCTACTTTTTGCAACGGCATGCCGATGTGTCGCAGTAGAGCTTCGGCTTCTGGTTTACTGGTGGCGGTGGTTACGATGGTGATTGACATCCCGAACACATCGCGGATGTCCTCATCGGCTGTCTCGGGGAAAATAGTGTGTTCCTTGATCCCAAGGGTGTAGTTCCCCATTTCGTCGATTGAGGTTACTTTTAGTCCGCGAAAGTCACGGGTTTGGGGTAGCGCTACGTGAATCAACTTGTTCATAAAGTCACGCATTCGAGGCCCACGTAGGGTAACCTGGTACCCGACGATATCGCCTTCACGCAATTTGAACGCAGCGATTGATAGCCGCGCTGGCCTGGGTGACGCTTTTTGCCCGGTGATGAGCGCTAGTCGATCTTGGATCAACGCAATTTTGGCTTTGTCTTCGATTCGACCAGTTCCAACTGATACCACGACTTTTTCAAGGGTGGGCGCTTCGTTCACATTCTTGTATCCAAAATCTCCTTTCAAAGATTCGTAGACTGATGCGAGGCGAGTCTGTAGTGTTTCCATACTCTTTAGTGTTACCTGACAATGTTAATTAAATAGTGTTCCCTGACTGCCGAGAGATGCGGACTTTTTTGCCGTCCTTCACGGCATAGCCAGCACGGATGGTTTTGTCACCTTCCATCAACGCAACGTTTGAAGCGTTAAGCGGCATGCTTTTCTCGATGATCTGTCCAGCTGATCCTTTTCGTGTGGCTTTTTGGTGTCGCTTAGACACGTTGAGGCCCTCGATAGTCACTTGGTTGGTTACTTTGTGAATAGCTAACACAGACCCAGTTTTTCCTTTGTCTTTACCAGCGATTACTTTCACTGTATCTCCTTGTTTGATTTTCATAATGATTTCATTTTGATTGTTAAAAGTTTTAAATTGTGTGCAGTGCAAGACGTAAGCGAAAGAAATTTGGAAGACGTATTTTTATACGTTGACTACATTTCTTTTGCGCAACAACGCAGCAATGCGCCAATTTTAGACTTTTAAACCACTTCTGGGGCTAGAGAAACGATCTTCTGGTAACCAGCTTCTGACAGTTCTCGTGGGATTGGACCAAACACGCGGTTAGCGCGCGGTTCTTTCTTTTCTTTGTCGACAAGCACTACGGCATTGTCGTCAAATGATACGTATGATCCGTCTTTGCGACGGAAGGCTTTGCGCTGTCGCACGACTACTCCGTACACCACGTCTTTTTTCTTGACCTGCTTGCGTGGCTCAGCTGTCTGAACTGCGAGGACGACCATTTCTCCAAGCTCTGCGTACCGCTTTTTTGATCCACCGAGCACTTTGAACACTCGACCACTCTTGGCTCCTGAGTTGTCAGTGATTTTTACGATTGTTTGTGGCTGAATCATATTATTTGGTAGTTACGAGCGTGAAGCTTTTACGTTTTGAGATTGGTCGGCACTCAGTGATTTCTACTTTGTCTCCGACGACCGCAGTGTTCCCGGCGTCATGCACGAGGAATTTACTGGTTCGTTTGAGGAACTTTTTGTACTTGGGGTGTTTGACGTATCGTTCTACGGCCACGGTACAGGTATCAACCATTTTGGCTGCTACCACGGTACCTTTGAGCGTACGACCGTTGCTGGTTGTAATAGATGTTGTCATAGGCTAGTTGGTTGCGGTCTTATTGCGGCGAGCGTTCAACTCGGTCAATGCGCGCGCGACGTCTTTCTTGTTGGTGTGAATCACGTGCGCCGTTTTGCTGAACTTATCTTTGAATCGTTCTCCTCGGACCACGTCTCGACCAGCTTGGGTGAACTCAACGAGTTCTTGGTCAGACTTGTTCCGGATGTCTTGCATGTTTGTCATAAGCAATGTGATTACACGCGGGTGTCCTCCCGACGCACGAATTTGGTGTTGACTGGTAATTTGGCGGTAGCTTTTCGCATTGCTTCACGAGCGATTTCTTCTGACACGCCGTCGATTTCAAACAGGATTCGACCCGGTCGCACTTCAAACACGAAGTGATCAGGATCCCCTTTACCCTTACCCATGGGAACCTCAGCCGCCTTTCTCGTCACCGGACGATCAGGAAAGATTCGAATCCACGATTTACCAGCTTTACCCATGGTGCGAGAAATAACTCGACGCGCGGCTTCGATCTGGTTTGAACGGATACGAGTTCCAGTCATTGCGCGTAGTCCAAACGAACCGTACGCGACAGTTAGACCTCGGGTATCAGGCAGCTGTTGTTTGGCTGCGCTTTTGCGCTGTGTTTGCCACTTGCGGTGTTTTACTTTTTTTGGAAACAACATACGCTATGAGTTACGAGAATGAGTTGGCCGTGCTTCTTGGTCTTGCTGTCCGACTTTTCGATCAGCAAATACCTCGCCGCGGTAGATCCACACTTTGATACCCAACACGCCGTACGGCAAGTTGGCTTCCACCCGAGCAAAATCAATGTCTGCTCGGAGGGTTTGGAGTGGTACTCGACCTTTTTTAATTTCTTCTTTTCGGGCCATATCTGTTCCTCCCAGTCGACCTGACAGGATGATCCGGACACCTTCGACGTCACGGTTAGCCATCACTTTTTCGGCAGTTTGCTTCATCACGCGACGGAACGTCATGCGTTTTTCTAGTCCTTCAGCAATCATTTGTCCGACAATCTGCGCTGATGATTCTGGTGATCGGATTTCTTCGATGTCGATTTTGAGTTCGAGCGCTTCGCTCATTTTTTGCTTACGCAAAAACAGATCGATGTCTTTTTTGAGCAGGTTGATTCCTTCACCACTGCGACCGATGATAATACCTGGCTTGGCAGTTTTGATAACCAGACGGATTCCTTGTTGGCTCCGTTCAATCTCTAGGGCGTCAACTGACATGCCTTTGAGTCGAGTCTTAAGCATTTTTCGTAGTGCCGCATCTACCCGGAGGTATTCTCGGAACTTTGCTGGGCTAGTCGTGAACCAACGGCTTCTCCAGCCGCGGTTGATACCAATCCGTTGAATGTATGGATGAGCTACGTGTGTCATACCAATTATTTTTTAGTGCCAAGCTCCACGAGGATATGGCTGTTACGTTTGTTAATGCGTGATGCTGAACCACGGGCTCGGGGCATCATTCGTTTGTAGGTGACACCTTTGTTGACCGAAACCGTTTTGACAATCAGATTGTTGGTGTCATGCCCATGATCAGCAGCGTTAGCTACGGCTGATTTGATGACTTTGGCAAATGGTTCTGCTGCTCGTTTGTCGACAAACTGTAGGGTGGTTAGGGCTTCGGCTACTTTTTTGCCACGCACCAGGTCAGCCAGTAGGCGAACCTTACGGGGTGACTGGCGATAGTTTTTGAGGAATGCTTTCATATAGTTTTGTATTATCCAGCAGACTTAGCAGCTTTGGCAGCTGAAATTTCAGCTTCTTTCTTTTTCTGTTCTAGTTCTTTCTGCATCTTACCTCCGTGGCGGTGGAACTTCTTGGTCGGTGAGAATTCACCAAACTTGTGCCCTACCATTTCTTCGGCAATCAGGACGGGAAGGTGCTCGCGTCCGTTGTGAATCCCAAAAGTGAATCCTACCATTTCTGGTGAAATCACCGATCCGCGCTTCCAGATCTTAATGACTCCACTCTCTCCGGGTTTTTTTCCGGCGATTTTTCCGAGAATTCTCTCGTCAACGTTTGGTCCTTTATAGAGTGATCGTGACATTGTAAATTGTTTAATTATTGGACTACCCTGGTCTAAACCAGTTGCAGCGCGTCGTAGACGCGCTTGATGGGAGCCTCTTATAAAGACAGGTAACGGCCGGCCTTAGTAGAAGCTCCCAACCTCGTTTGTTTGGTTGTACTTCTTGTGTAGCGGTTAGATATGACCACTACAACAATGAGGTTGGAACTGCATGAGAATACCAAATTACGCTACAAAGTCAATGAACTATGCTACGCTAACTCTACTATGCCCAAACCCTGTGGCCGAGAACACACTACCCTGACCGAAACCGCGACGCTGGTAGTGCGCGAACTATACAAAATCCCCGGCATCAAAATGATTGCCCCCGGTGAAATAAACACCGCTTCGCGGCGTAAAGGTGGCAAACGGTTTGTTACCGTCGTCGAACTCGCTGGTGGGTGCGAGCTGATCATCACCGGCCAAGGGGTGCAGAAAGTCGCCGTGCACGGTGTCTTTGCCGCCATCGTCATTGCCCATCTGCAACAGACAAAAGCGCTGCGAGAATTCTCATTCTCACAGCGCTCTCGCAAACCCGGGGTCTAAGGACGTGCTCTAGGTTCTAGAGTTCGTCGAGCGCCTCTTCAATCAGTTTTTCGGCTTCTTCGACCAGCTCCATCACTTCGGCGTAGTCCTCATCTTCAAACGCGTCGTCAGTGTCTTGTAGGCGGTCTTTAGCATCACCAAGTAGGTCTCGAGCGTCATCAGCACCACGGTTGTTGCCATCGTCTGCGTCATCTACCTCTTACCGTTTGCGTCACGAATCGCTAACTATAATCGTGCACTTCGTGCAGATTCTAGAAAGCGTTCTCGACCCCGACTCGACTGTTTTGTGCCCTAGGAAATGGGCACAAAACATGTCTCCGTCTCGGAAAACGGCCGTTTCTGACGCTGGTCAGAAACTAAAACAAACAAAACGCACCCATCTGGGTGCGTTTTGTTTGTTTTACCGTTTTCCGCCCATAAGTGGGCCTGGTTTTCTTCTGGCTACTACTAGTTTGTTTGAGTACTTCTTTGGTGATCGGGTCTTTTGACCTTTTCCGGTTGGTCGACCTTGCTTGGTTCGTTGTCGGCGGTGTCCGCGTGGTGACTTACCTTCACCTCCTCCGTGTGGGTGGTCAACGGCGTTTTTGGCCGTTCCTCGCACCTTGGGTCGGAGTCCCATGTGTCGTGCTCGTCCGGCTTTCCCGATTGATACCAATCGGTATTCTTCGTTTGATACTGAACCAACTGAGGCCCAGGCCGTCCGTTGAACTTTGCGGATTTCAGACGATGGCATTTTGAGCGTGGTGTGCGATGGGTCTTGGGCGACTACTTCAGCGTGGTTCCCAGCTGAACGCGCGAGGCGTGCTCCAGCTCCGGGGTTGATCTCAACGTTGTAGACATACGTTCCAACTGGAATCGCGTGTAGTGGCAGTCGGTTACCGACTTTTACCTTGGCGGTTTCTGAAGTCACTACTTGGTCTCCAGCGGCTAGTTTTTGTGGTGCGAGCACGTATCGTCGTTCACCGTCGGCGTAGCAGATGAGTGCTACAAACCCTGATCGGTTCGGGTCGTACTCAAGGGTCTCGACCGTGGCAGGCACGTCGTGCTTGTTGTACTTGAAATCGATCAGACGGTAGGTTCGTTTGTTCCCGCCTCCACGGTAGTGCGTAGTGATGCGACCATCACTGTTGCGTCCACCAGTACTGCGCTTGCCTTTGGTCAATGACTTGAGCGGGTTGCTTTTGGTTGACGTGAGTTTTTGCTTGTAGTCGATCACCGAACCGTCACGTCGACCGGCTGATGTTGGGTTATATTTCTTGATCATGATTGCGTTGGTTAGAAACTAGTGCCTCCCAACTGTGCGACGTGCGATGTCGCACAGTTGGGGTTTGGTTTGGCTTATCTTCCTAACTAATAATAGTTCTGAGCTACACCAACTGGATGGTGTCGCCTTTCTTGAGGTACACGTAGGCTTTTTTCATTCCCTTGTGGTGCACCGTTTTGCCTGAGAATCCTTTGACTCGTTTGGCTGACTTTTTGGTTACGGTGTTGATTTTCACCGGCGTCACATTGTAGAGAGCTTTGATCGCGTCGCGAATCTGGAATTTGGTGGCGTTGGGTGCGACGACAAATGTGTAGACATTGTGTTCACTCATGCCGACGGCTTTTTCCGTGATGCGCGGGTTCAAAATAACTGCGGCCAAGTTGCGGTCCGTCGCCAGTGGCGCTGGTCCAACTGGTTTGGTGGTTGTAGCCGGAGCTACGCTCTCCTCTTCTTTCACTTTTTTAGATCCAAAGAGGGCCATGTTAGTTTGACTTAGGAGTAGTTACCCCAACGCGTGTTTCGAATATTTCGACAGCGGCGACTGGGTTGGCAACTACAACGTATTTGTAAGTAAGCAGATCAACGGGGTTGATGTCTTTTGCTTGGGCGACTTCGATGTTCCCGAAGTTTCGGAAACTTTTTTCAATTGCTAGGTCTCGCTCGGCCAGTACGACTAGCGCTGCGTTTTTGCGTTTAGTTGCGAGCGTTGCGTTGCCTGAACCTTTGGCAAGCGCTGCGATAATGCCTTTGACGTCTTTGGTTTTTGGTGTGTCCATTGCGAGCGTTTCAACAAATATCACTTCGTTGTCGGCGAGCTTTTTAGACATTACGGTCGCAAAAGCTTTAGCTTTGACTTTTTTGTTGATTTTAACTGAGTAGTCTTTCTCTGATCGCGGACCAAAGGTAACTCCTCCACCGGTCCAGATTGGTGAGCGACGTGACCCGTGACGGGCTCGTCCAGTTCCTTTCTGTTTCCATGGCTTAGCGCCTCCTCCGCGTTTCTCTGATCGGTCTTTGGTGTGGGCGGTACTCTCGCGAGCGTTGGCCTGCATTCCAATGACGACTTCGTGCACGAGGTCTGCATTCCAGCTTACCCCAAACACTGATTCAGGGAGAGTGACCTCGCCTTTCTCAGTCCCTTCACTTGTATAGATGATTGATTTCATATATCGGTGATTATTTAGGTGTGCTGAACACTTCTACTAATGTACCCTTGCGGCCTGGTACAGCACCAGACACCACTAGGATGTTTTCGGCCACGTTGACCTGGAGCACTTTCAGGCCCTTGACCTGGATAGTGTCGTTCCCCATCCGGCCAGCCATCCGGGTCCCCTTGAGAACCCGGGCAATACCAGTAGCGCCAATTGACCCTGGTTCACGTTCAGAGTGCTTCTGACCATGTGATCGTCGTCCCCCGGCAAATTTGTGTCGTTTGACGACACCCTGGAAGCCTTTTCCTTTTGAAGTGGCTGACACCGTCACGTCGTCGCCTGGCTCAAACACTGACGCGTCAAGCGCAGCGCCTTTCTCCAGACCAGCGATGGTTTCGCTTGAGTAGCCTTTACGCGCGCGGAATTCGCGAGCGTTGGCGATAGCTGAACCAAAGTGACCCTTGGCTGCCTTACTCACGCGGTGCTCTTTTTGGGTGCCAGATGCTAGTTGAATCGCATCGTACCCATCAATCTCAGTAGTTTTGACCTGCGAGATAATCGCCGGGGCAACTTTTAAGACCGTGGCAGCATGACATTTACCGTCTTCGGTAAAGACTTGCGTCATGCCAGTTTTGGTTCCGAGAATAAATTTCATTATTGTATGTATGAACCTACGAGCTAGCCCGCTACTCACGCTAGCTCTTTCTATTAAAACTGTAGACCCACACTATAAACCGCGCAATTACTTTTTTGCGAGCACAGCTCACACAAAAATAATTGCGCGGTTTGTGCCCAGTGGTCCACGATTGCTCGTGTACATAGGTCTTTAACAGCTACGGGAGAGTATACTGATTCTGGGTTAAAAAGCAAGAGTGTCCTAATAGATTGTGGAATGGATCGGAGTACAAACACATGGCACTGGTGAGAAAAACACCAAACCCAACAGCTTCCAAACAGGGATGGAGAAGTGGATATCTCAGCGATGACTTGTCAAAGCTAAAATCTCAAGCCAAGGCAGGTGATCTAGACGCCCAAGCTCAACTACGGATGCTTAAAAGTATCGAGTTTCGAGTATTAACCACAAAACCACATCAGGGATGATGCAGTTTTTATTTGCTGATTTTTGTATAACTGTCTTTTATTTACTATATCTATTATCCCCTATCTGGTCCAGTGCCGCTTCCAGGTCCTTCCTCAGAGTTTGGGTTACAAACACCAGTACCGCTTTCACCTCCACCAAAACTAGTACCCGGTGGACATCTTGGTGCTGCTGGAGCTGGAGCAGGTGCAGTAGCAGGTGGAGTCCACGACGGGTCGTAGAAACAAGTATACCAGTCTCCTCCTAAGCTACCCATTCTAGCGAACATTGTTCTACGGAAACCAGCCGGACAACTGATCGATGGATCGTTACCCTCACAAAGCGACTGCGGGACCGAATCCAAAGTCAATCTAAGGCCACACCAGGTTCCAGAAGGTAATTCAGACCCACCACCACCTGCTCCACGCCTGGGTTATACCCAATACAAAAACCGCCAGCGGTTATAGCTTTGGCGGTTTGGGTTTTTGGGTTAAGCTAGTAATCAATTCCTGCTCTAATCGCGCTAGGCGATAATCGGTGCTAATTGCATGTAAGCCAACATACCTATAGTGGCGAGGCTTAAGCAATGAACGAGCCAGGTATTCTCACTGGCAAATTGATCCGTGCTTTGTAATGGAGATTTTTCCATAAGACATTAAGTTAAACGAACTAACAAGGTACTGACGCATCCACTTACTAATGCTGTGGCCGCCGCTTGGTTGTGCTTCTAATTTAGTTTGGTTATTCTGGTGAGAGTTCCCAAATCTGACAAACTGAGAAAGCCGCCAGAGTAATATCTGGCGGCCTCCCGTTTGCTTATATACATAATGCCACCAATACAAACAAGTGCAATACCCTACTGGGGATAACACAAAACCGACCCAGAGGGTCGGTTTTGTGTAAGCACAGACTTTCATTCTTTCATAAATCGAATGAAATACGAGGCGTGCCAGGAATCAAACATGAGGCGTACGTTGGTACGTTGAAGGTTTTATTCCGCCAGCACAACGAAGTAGTTCGTCGATTTTGGAAGAATGGTTACATCATCTTCACGTCGATGTTGACTCCCGACGGTAGTGAGAGGTTTGTCAGAGCCTCGACTACTTTTGGACTCGGATTGAGAATGTCGATGACCCGTTTATGGGTTCGCATCTCAAATTGTTCTCGCGCGTCCTTGTGCACGAAGGTTGACCGGTTGACGGTGTATTTCTTGATTTCGGTCGGCAGTGGAATCGGTCCAACTACCGTAGCGTCAAACCGCATCGCGGTGTCGATAATCTGCTTGGTACTGGTGTCGAGAATTTTGTGCTCGTACGCCCGCACTCGGATACGCAGCTTATTGATTACGCTAGCGTCGGTTTTTGATGTAGTGTCTGTAGCCATAGTGATTGATTATCTAAGTACTCTCTCTCCTCTTAACTCTAACAATTTTACAACTGCCTGAGATACGAGGCGTGCCAGTATTTAGGTACCAGCACAACGAAGTAGATTGAGTAGTTTTAGAATTGTTAGGCAACAATTTTGGTTACCACACCAGCACCGACAGTCTTACCTCCCTCACGAATCGCAAAGTTCGCTTGATCCTCGAGCGCAACTGGCGCTACTAGTTTAATCTTGAACGTTGCGGTGTCGCCTGGCATAACCATTTCAGTTCCTTCGGCTAGCGTCACATCTCCCGTTACGTCAGTAGTTCGGATGTAGAACTGTGGTTTGTAGCCTGAGAAGAATGGCGTGTGTCGTCCACCTTCGTCTTTTGATAGGACGTATACTTCAGCTTCAAATTCTGTGTGCGGAGTGATTGAACCCTTGGCAGCGAGAACTTGGCCACGGTGTACGTCTTCTTTTTTGGTTCCTCGGAGCAGGATACCGGCGTTGTCGCCCGCTTGCGCTTGGTCGAGTTGCTTGTTGAACATTTCAACTCCAGTTACGGTAGTTAGTTTCGTGTCAGTGATACCGACGATTTCGATTTCTTCACCAACTTTCACTACTCCTCGTTCTACTCGTCCAGTAACTACTGTTCCGCGTCCTTCAATTGAGAAGATGTCCTCGATTGGCATCAGAAATGGCTTGTCGAGTTCTCGAACGGGGGTTGGGAAGTAAGCGTCCATCGCATCGACGAGCTCGATGATTTTGGCTTGCCACGTAGCGTCACCTTCGAGCGCTTTCAGGGCTGACCCGTGGATGATAGGTGCGCCTTCACCATCGTAACCGGCTTTGGTGAGGTCCTCTCGTAGTTCTTCTTCCACGAGCATGATCATTTCTTCGTCGTCTACCATGTCGCACTTGTTGAGGAATACGAGCATTTTAGGAACTCCAACTTGCTTTGCAAGTAGGATGTGTTCTTTGGTCTGGGGCATTGCTCCATCGGTTGCAGCTACTACAAGTACCGCACCGTCCATCTGAGCGGCACCAGTAATCATGTTTTTGATGTAGTCGGCGTGACCAGGCGCATCGATGTGTGCGTAGTGTCGGACGGGAGATTCGTATTCAGAGTGTGAAAGCGAAATAGTAATACCGCGGGCCTTTTCTTCGGGAGCCTTGTCAATTTCACTGACGTCTTTTACGTTGGCTGTATACCCTTCTCCCTTGGCGTTCAAGGTAGTGAGGATAGCCGCAGTTAGGGTAGTTTTACCATGGTCGACGTGACCAATAGTACCTACGTTGATGTGCTCTTTTGAGCGATCAAATGCATTTGCCATAATAATACTGATTAGTATTGAATAATAAGGGTTACCGCACACAATCGCTCATTAAAAAGCGTGAGCTCTTGTATTGACACATACTACGGCGCGAGAACGCTGCGTTGTAAGTACCAACCAAGAAACGTGTGAAAGAGCAGTATATATTCGCTCCACAAACAGAGACTCTGTTATGCGGTCCGGCTATCGTACCAGAGGAGGATTTTTTTGCAAGAAAAACCCCAGGCAATGCCTGGGGTTTTTGTTTCACCTTGAGTCATTTATTAACGACAACTTCCGTAGTTCACTGAACAACCTTGAGTTCCCCCAGCTGGACGAGTCCCTGCATTACAGTTGCTGTCAGCTACAGTGGTGTTTGAGACAGTGTCTTGACAAGTGACCGTTCTAGTTCGAGTTCCACTACTGTTTCCACAACTTTGATATCGAGCTGAACATCCTCCTATTGCTACTCTCCACGCGTAGTTATTCGTTGCTGGATAATTTCCTACAGTGGCTGCAATGGGAGCACACAACATATCAATCTTTCTGGTTGGACCTGTGTTGTATGAACATGAACCTGGGCAACCATGGATAGTCTGAATACGAAGGCCTACTAACACCTCTCCAGCTGGGCAAATTTGTTCAAAGTTGCTGTTGGAACCAAGGTCAGCCCCATCTACCCATTGAGCAGGACTGGCTGTACCACTAGGCGTATTCGTACCGGTACTAGTGCCAGTGTTTACATCAGCAATATCAATACAATTATTTCCATCAAAGTCACAATACAGATCCGACCGTACTCTATCGCCTGCCAACAAATCGATTGCTCCTAGGTTGCCAGCTTTGAGCTGATAATCTCCACCGATGTTAATCGGTGCGGTAGCGTTGTTGCCAGTTGGCGCGGCCGTTGGATTAGCCCACTGGCCGTAGGCAAAATTAGCTACGAGCGCTATGGTCAGGGCGATGGTGAGTAGACCGATTTGTTTGCTAGTTTGGATGATGGTGTTCATAATAGTGGTAGTTAAGGACTAATTATTCAGCGGCTTGTAAGCGGGCGGTTAGCTCGGCCGTCTCTTCGGGGGTGCGGTCATCGGTACCGCGGACACTTTCCAGGCGTTGGGTTAGTTCGGCCATCTCTTCAGGACTCCGCTCTGGTGTCTCGATGCTGCGCAATCGTTCAGTCAGGGCTTCGATATCACGCTCTGGCTCAGCTGCTACTTGCGTTTCTGGTTCAACGTAATTCATAGTCTCGCTTGAGAGCGTGGTCAGATATAAATAATACATGACGCCGGCTAGAATCAGGGCGATAAGCGTTGCTACCAGGAGGGTGAGATGTTTTGAGTGTCGCATAGTGTGGTGATGTTAAATTTCTTGGAAGGTCGGGATGACTTCGACCAGGTGTCTCTCAGTGTACGTGTCTGCCCCGACTACACAGCTGACTTCAAACCGACCGGCGTTTTGGAGGGCGGCTGAAGTGGCGCTGTTGGTCGCAGTGGCTGGACTACCCTGATCGCCGGCTACCACTGCCGTTGTATTGATCCCTGGACCACGCACGGTACAGGTCACTGGGTAGGGGGCTGACACACTCCAGCTGATCAGTGCGGTGTCGCCTGCTCTGACCGCTACTGGACCGGTGATTGATATAGTCGGAGCAGGCATGGCGAGGGTGAGGCTGGTGGTAAAGACGTTGGTTTCGTTAGTCTCAGGTACGGTACCTGGTTCCGGCATGTCGACCGCCAGAACCAGTGGATCAGTGGTGTTAAATGGCACGCCAGATAACCGTAGAGCTGGACTAAAGTTTGGTCCTGATGCCGTACCAGTAACTGTACCCGACTGGGTCAGAGCTCCAAGACTCAAGTCATACGACACAGTGTCACCCTCGGGAATACCAACCACATCAGCCAAGAACGCGACGTTATAGAGTCCACCAGCATCAGGGACACCAGGGGTACTATTCATACCATTGATGACTATGTCTGTTTGTGTCCGCAGTGTGACAGGGATAACTGTGCCGTTCACACTTGGAGAAAAGTCAATCCAACCCATGGTGTTTGGTCCACCCCAGGCGTATGAATTGGCGTTGTTGTCAGCGCTGCCGTTGGTAAACGACACCTCGTAACCACCGCTAGCGCTACCAGCAAGAGCAATCCAGCCATCCCAGCCACCAGCGTTGATGTTGGTACCACCAGAACAAGCGGCTGGGTTGCTGGCCCCAGCACACGCTCGCGCCCAGCCGACAAGGTCGAGGTTCGGGTAGGTGCCCACGGCGGTGGCGCTTTGGTCAGCAACGCCGGTCCCGGTGGGGTAACCGGTCAATCCACCAAATCTGATCCAACCAGCAATACTGGACCAAGCATACCCAGACATCGAGCCATCTGGCTCAATCTGTACGTTGTAGTCTACTTTCGGTCCAGGACCGGTCGATCCAACACAAGTACTTCCGCCTCCGCCAGCAGACTGGTCACAGTTCATCGATATCCACCCGGTCGTGGCTGACCACGCGTAGCCGTCTAGTTCAACCGGGACGGTAAGGCCAGTGGCGTCGACTGTGGCCGGACCAGCAAAAGCTGCAGTGAGTAATAAGGCAAAGACAAAAATATATTTTTTCATACGTGTACCTATATAGTAGCAAGTACAACTGGTGATAGTGGAGTTTGTACACAAAGCAAGAACGGCCGCGTAGCGGCCGTTCTTGCTTTGTGTACACTACTACCTGCTTGTACGTTTAGGCAGCGACTCCGCGAGCCTTCTTGATGTCTTCAGCTACGTTTGGTGGAACTACTTCGTAGTGGTCGAATTCCATCGTCATCGACGCTCGGCCTTGGGTCATTGACCGTAGGGTGTTGGTATAGCCGAACATTTCGGACAGAGGAATCTTGGAATTAACGATGGTCTTGCCACCGACCTCAGTGGTGCCTTCAATCTGACCCCGCTTACTGGAGATGTTTCCTTGGATGTCTCCCATGTATTCTTCTGGAGTGCGGACTTCGACTTTCATGATTGGTTCGAGGATAACCGGCGTCGCGCGCGCGGCCGCTTCTTTGAAGGCGTTGATACCAGCTAGTTTAAAGGCGATTTCACTCGAGTCGACATCGTGGAATGAACCATCATACAGTTCAACTGATACGTCTTCCATTTTGTATCCGGCCACAAACCCACGAGTCATGGCTTCGCGACATCCCTTCATCACGGCGGGGATAAATTCTTGTGGAATCACCCCTCCCTTGATGCTGTTGACGAATTCAAAGTGATCTTCGCGGGTGACGTTTTTGGCGACCTTGACCGGTTCACCGGCGTCGTCTAGTTCACGCGCTGGTAGTGGCTTGATGCGGATTTTGACGTGACCGTACTGCCCGCGTCCACCTGACTGTTTGGCGTACTTGTGGTCAGCTTCGGCTGAACCTTGGATAGTTTCTCGGTAGGCTACCTGTGGTGCACCGATGTTGGCTTCTACCCCGAATTCTCGTTTCATGCGGTCAACGAGGATGTCTAGGTGCAACTCCCCCATTCCAGCGATGATGGTCTCAAGGGTTTCTTCGTCAGTTGAGACGACAAACGTTGGGTCTTCGTCTGATAGTCGCTTGAGTGCAACTCCCATTTTCTCTTGGTCTTGCTTGGTTTTTGGTTCAACCCGAACTGCTACTACTGGAGCGGGGAACGTGATCGCTTCAAGAAGGAGCGGGTTGCTCAGGTCACACAGGGTGTGTGAGGTTTTCACTTCCTTAATCCCGACGGCCGCAGCGATTTCGCCGGCGTACACTTCATCCACTTCTTCTCGCTTGTCAGCCATCAGTCGCACCAGTCGTCCGACACGTTCCTTGTTACCAGTTGAGGCGTTGAGGATGTACGTACCTGAAGTCACCTTGCCTGAATACACACGGAAGAAAGCCAACTGCCCAACGAACTTGTCGTCCTGGAGTTTAAACACGAGCGCAGACATCGGTTCAGCGTCATCTGGCTTGCGGGTGATGATGACGTCTTCATCATCGACGTCGTGCCCGATTATATCTGGTAGGTCGGTCGGTGCTGGCAAGTAGTCCACCACCGCGTCTAGCACGAGCTGCACCCCGATGTTCTGTAGCGCCGTCCCCGTCATGATAGGAAAAATCTCGTTGGCGAGCACCGCTTTACGCAGGGTTTTTTTGAGTTCCTCCAGGGTTGGTTCAGTACCTTCGAGAAAGGCTTCCATCTGAGCATCGTCGTGCTCGACTACTTTTTCCACGAGTTCAGCCCGCCACTTTTTAGCTTCTTCGAGGAGGTTATCGGGGATCTCTTCTTCGGTCACGAGTGTACCCATTTCTCCGGCAAACCGGTAGGCTTTCATGGTGATGAGGTCGATGACTCCAGCCATAGCGTTTTCTGCTCCGATTGGGATTTGGATTCGCACAGCTTTGGGTGACAGTCGTTCGTGGATTGATTTCACTGACGCGTCAAAATCAGCGCCCAGTTTGTCCATTTTGTTGACAAAACAGATGCGTGGTACAGCGGCCTCATCCGCGTAGCCCCAGTTGGTTTCGGTCTGTGGCTCTACTCCAGCCGCGCCGTCAAACACCACGACAGCACCATCGAGCACGCGCATCGATCGTTTCACCTCAGCGGTAAAGTCGATGTGACCGGGTGTATCGATAATGTTAAAGGTGTATTTGAGGTCTTTGGAGGTTCGGTCAGTCTCGAGAGTCTTGGTCCAGTTACAGGAAATAGCCGCCGCGGTGATGGTGATACCCCGTTCACGTTCTTGCTCCATCCAGTCAGTGACGGTCGCACCATCGTGCACCTCACCGATTTTGTGACTCGTCCCGGTGTAAAACAAAATTCGTTCCGACGTGGTGGTTTTGCCCGCATCAACGTGCGCAACGATTCCGAAGTTACGTAGTCGTTCGATTGGAAATGCTCGTGCCATAGTACTAGTTACTTATATATGTATAAATTAAATAATCTGCTCTCGGTCAAGCTCGTGCTAGGAGATGATTTGAGAAAGTTGCCCCGCATAATCGAGGGCAAGGTGCGGCTACTATATAGGAAAGTAAGCCAATCAGCAACCAAAATCGGAGCAGGAATCGCTAGCCACACCACAACCCCGACGCCACAATGCCGCACAACCAAGCCATTGACTTTTGCTTAGTATCGTGCTATTGTTGTTAGCAGTAAGGTGCTGGGCATCCCGTCCTCCACCGCGCTCAAAGGGAGATTCCTCATGCGTACACCGTTCCTTTCCATCGCCGTAATAGCGGCACTTACCTTTTTTCCGGCATTCGCCCAAACGTCCGCGGACGAAGCATCCAGCCCTGACGAAATGGCCACCGCGCTGATGATTAAGACATGGCAGCCATCCCCCGAAACATTGGTTGTGCTGCTCGACATGGTCGACATTCCTACCATCGTCGAAGGTCAGCAGGAACTCACCCGCTATGGTCTTGGGCGTATCTCTGGCAATATTCGTTGGGGAGCATGTCGATATTTTTTTGGCGACTCTTGCTTCCGTACTGAAACTGTGGCTTATCTCGTCACCCAGTCGAGCCTGCGTGCTCTCACCCATAACCCAAGTTTCCTGGGCAACATGAGCAGCGCTCAGCGTGACCTGCTCGTCGAGCAAGTGGTGACCATGGCCGGCGAAGACTCATTGCAGACACTGCTTGGTGATATCGAGCTGGTATACAGCATGGAGTTCGATGCCTCCCAGGCGCTCAACTACCAACGCTGGCGTCAGAACGCCTGTAACTTCGCCCTTCGTCCTAACGACGGTGGGTTGGGTAACTGGCGGGAAGTTAACGCAACGATGACTGTAGTCGAGTGTGTGCAGGACGATTTCACGCAATTCATGCGTGAAACCTACTGCAAACCAGCGACATCGCCTGACACTTGTGACCTGCAAAATATCAGCTGGACCTACGGCTTCTTGCAACGTCGCTACATTATCGGTGGCTCAGAGTTCGTTCAGGATTGGCAAGATCTGCTGCGTCTGACCGCGACACGTGTCACCGTCGGTGCTGATGAAGCTGCAGCCGACTGATCTTTCGCTCACCAATCGGTGAGCCTCAAATCCCCCGCACATCCGTGTTGTGGGGGATTTTTTTGTCATAAATTTGGTGGTAGCTCGTATATACTAGAAACACTAACCAGCTAACGCTTCCCATTTATATATGCAAACTCAATACGACGTGGTAGTAATCGGAGCTGGCTCAGGTGGACTGACTGCCGCAGTTGGGTTTTCGAAAGTTGGTAAATCTGTGCTGCTGGTGGAACGTGAACACATGGGTGGTGAGTGTACTAATTCTGGCTGCATCCCGAGCAAGGCACTATTGCACCACGCCAAGACGTACCACGCGGCGCAGCAGATTGCAGGTGACACCACCACTGGAGAAACCTATCGGCGGGCAGCATTTACATATGTACGCAGTACAATCGACGCGATTCTCGCCGAAGAAACCCCCGAAACGTTTCAAAACCTAGGCATCGATGTCTTGATCGGGGAGGCAGTGTTCACGAGTGCCAATACGCTGACGGTTAGTACGACCACCTATCAATTCAAAACCGCCATCATCGCAACTGGGTCCAGTCCCCGAATGATCGACGTGCCTGGTCTCGCTGAGAAACACATCCTGACTAACCAAAATATTTTTAACCTCTTGGACGTACCCGAGAAACTCCTCGTCATTGGTGGCGGACCAATTGGGATGGAGTTGGCGCAGGCGTGTGCAATGCTCGGGAGCAAGGTGACCATCGCCGAGCGCAGTGACGAGTTTGCCAGCCTTGAAGACAAAGCTATTCGGCCGATTATCAGGAGAGCGTTCGAGAGTCTAGGGATCACCATTTACACTGGCGCAGACCTGACAAAAGTCGACGGCATCACTGCCCACTTTAATCACGTACCGGGCAAAAAAATCGTCGACAATTTTACGATAGAGTTTGACTGGGTGTTAATTGCTATCGGGCGAACACCCAATCTCCCCGCCGGACTCAAAACGGCGGGGATTGCGAGTGAGTCAACCGGCGTCACCGTTGACAGCCAGCACCGAACGACTAACAAACGAGTCTACGCCGTTGGCGATGTCGCCAGTCGGTTGCAGTTCACCCACGTCGCCGACGACGTCGCGCGACAGGTCGTCGCGCGAGTCACCAGCAGAGGATTGCTTCGTGTGAACAACACCAAAGTCATCCCCAAAGTCACCTACACCGCCCCTGAGCTGGCACAAGTCGGGCTGTCATGGAGCGATGCAACTACCAAGTACGCCGCAGATACATTAATGCGAATCGAAGTTCCACTAGAACACAACGACCGGGCCAAAACTGACAGCGCAACTGATGGTGTGCTGGTCGTTATCGCTAAACGTCTCAGTGGAAAAATAATCGGCGCGCATATTATCGGACCCGCCGCGGGTGAACTCATCAATATCTTCACCCTCGCCATCGATCAAAACCTCTCACTCTGGAAATTACAAAAAACCGTCTTTGCCTACCCGACGTATAGTCTGATAATTAAAAAAGCCGCTGACCAATTTGTGGGTCGGCAGGTTGGTGACTTGAAAACAGATTTGATCAAATCCGCAAAACGTCAAGCTCCCAAAATAATCGCCGTAGTAATTTGGATTGCAGCACTAGTTGCACTCAACCAGTATCAAACCAGTCAAGGACTGACGACGACAGAAACAGCAATTTGGATGTTTGATTTTATTGCGCTCACGTTCTGGGGACCACTCCTGTACATACTGCTCTACGCGATTCGTCCGGTGACATTCTTCCCCGCCACGGCACTAACTATTTTGTCGGGCATATTTTTTGGGTTTTTATGGGGGACGGTGTTGACGGTTATTGCGGCAACGTTGGCTGCGGCCGTGGCATATGTCGTCGGCCGCTGGTTCGCAACGAGTCTGCGACTAGAAGACAGCGCGATAGGAAACTCGGTCACCGCTCTGCGGGAGAATACATTCAGTGCAGTTCTAATCATGCGCCTCATCTTTATCCCGTTTGACCTGCTCAGTTACGCCGCCGGGATTCTGCAAACCAAATTTGTTCCCTTTATCACGGCCACGTTTATTGGGATTATGCTTGGCACGGCTACATTTGTCTCGATTGGCGCCTCACTCAACGTCGAAGAGTTCCGCACCAATGGGTTTAGTTTCGATTTATTTGAGCCACAGTTCCTGGTATTGTCTGGACTGATCCTACTCGCTTCACTGACAGTGGCAAAACTCCTCAAGCGTTAGTAGAGTATGATGTAACGTAAAAGCCGGTACCCATGGGTACCGGCTTTTACGTTAGACCTTCTTCACTTTTTCTTTTTTTGGTTTCTTGACCTCTTTTTTGCGATCAGTTCCTTTGGCCATGGATTTATTTCTTCTTGGTTGCTTTCTTTTTTGGAGCGGCTTTCTTGACTGCTTTCTTGACTACTTTTTTGGTACTCTTGGCAGCTGGTTTTTTGGCGGCTACTTTTTTCTTTGGTGCGGCTTTCTTTTTAGTTGCGGCTGATTTGATCACTAGCTTCTTGACAACTTTTTTTGCTGTTGGTTTTTTAGCAGCTACTTTTTTCATTGGTGCGGCTTTTTTAGCCGCTGGTTTTTTTGCTGTTGGCATATTTAAATAATTTACTATTACACCCCCAATTGAGTGAGGATCTAATTTCAATTATACGTGTTACTAAAAAATAAAAATGGCAAAATAAAAAAAGGTGTGCACAAACTAAATTATAAAAATAATTCCCTCTTTTTATTTGTCGGCAGCTTTTTTATTTCTATTTCTCGTTTCAATGCTTCGCTGCGCGAAGCAAATAATTCTCGATGGACGACCTGCACCGGCCTACGTCCACTGGTGTAGCGCGCACCAGCTACTTTACCAACCCCATTATGTTCCTGTACCCTTCGTTCCACGTCAGTAGTGTACCCACAGTACAACGTCACGTCCGAGCAGCGTAGTATGTATACATAATGTCGTTCAGACTTCATCCAACTAGTGTAACAAAACATCATGCAAAAAATCCCGAGGCCTGGCCTTGGGATTTTTATTACTTTTTAGCTGGCTTCAACTTACTCAAATCGAGGATGTCGTCGATCTTGATCAGCTCGACAAAATCTGGGACGTGGGAGACGAGGATCATGGCGCCTTTGTATTCGTTCAAGGCTTGAGCTATGACTGGGATGTGGCGGAAGTTGATGTGGTTGGTCGGCTCGTCGAGGATCAGGAGACCCGGTTCTTCCATCCGCAATTTGGCAAACGCCACGAGGCCTTTCTGCCCCTCAGATAGATCACCAACTTTAGATTTCATCACGTCACCAAACAAGAGGAACCCAGCGGCGATTGACCGCATGTCTTCTTCAAGTTTTTTCTTCATACTATCCATCAATGTCTCGAACACTGATTTGCTAAAATCGAGGTTGGAGAAGTCTTGGCGGTAGTAGCCGATTTTGACGCCAGCGGCCACCTCTTCGCCGGTGGCGGTGCCGCCCGCCAGGGTTTCAAGCAGCGTAGTTTTTCCAATGCCATTGGGACCGACAATCTGCAGGTGCTCGCCTCGCTTGAGGGTGATGTCGCATACCATCTCTTTGGGCTGGTGGTCACGGATGACGGTGACAGAGGTCAGTTTGATAATCTCCAGCGGGATGTCGCCGTGTGGCTCGACGGTAAACGGTCGGATGGCTTTATCTTCGCGGCGAACGTCGACCTTGCTGTCCTCAGCCTCTTCGATCTCAGCGCGCATTTTTTTGGCGACCAGACGCATTTTGCCTCCCTTGGCGGCAAAATAGTTAATCTTGTCTTTGTCGGCCTGGATCTGTTTGTTCATGGCGGCGTTTTGCCGTTTTTCTTTCTCGACGCGTGCGGCTATTTCTCCGACTACCGTGTGGTAGTTCCCGTTATACTGCTCGACTTGGCGGTTTTGGGTGTTGAGGTACAAGACCCCTTGGGTAAACGAGTTGAGGAAATCTGCATCGTGAGAAATAACGATGACGGTTTTTTTGTATTCATTAAGGAACTCGGTCAAGTGTTCGATCCCAGCGGTGTCGAGGTTGTTGGTTGGCTCATCGAGCAACAACACGTCTGGGTTCTGGATCAAGGCTGACGCGAGTAGTAGTCGGGCCTGCTGCCCGCCAGAGAAACTACCGATGATGCGGTCTTTAAACGTGTCGGTTTGGGATTCGGGTGGGGTGAGATTGACGACTTCGAGTATAGCGTCGATTTTGGGATCTATCTCGTAGATTTTTTCGGTAAAACACTTTTCAAAAAACGCTCGGACAGTAAGCTCAAGTTCTGCCCGCGGGATAATCTGCCTGGACACCGCAATGGTGGTCCGAGGTTGCAGATTGATCATACCGCTCTCAGGCTGTAGGTCGCCAGTAATCAAGCCAAACAAGGTTGACTTGCCGGCGCCGTTTTGCCCCATCAGGGTCAACTTGGATCCCCGACGAATCACAAAATCAGCCGCCTTTAAAATTGGTTTAGTTGCGTCGTGCTCAAACGACACGTCTTTGAAAACTATCAGTCCATCTCGTTGGTTCATGGCAGACAGCATACCTTATCGACCACACCATGCAACCCAAAAATACAATTTCGGCGGGGCGAATGCTACACTGACAGACCCATAAAACCAGTTTTGCTGTATGGTGCGTTGTTTGTATTGTGCGTTGTGGTTGTCACTATGCTGTTTTGGCGACCAATCATGACCACCCTGGCTTGGTACACCTTGCAACACGAAATCGGTGACAACCAAATGTTGACCCTCACCCCACGGACAACCCTCCTGCTACCAGATCGGACTGATACAGATGCCCGCACCCCGTTTCAAACCCTCTCCATACCAGCACCGACAGCCAAGACAGAACTGCGTAACGCCTCATCGACCCTAGTGGTCATAGCTGGCGACAGCGGGCAGACCTATATTTTGTCTTCTATCACCTCATTTGCGCAGCAGTTTGTAAACAACCCCAACCTGACCGTCGAATCAAAAAACAAAATCTGTAGTGGCAACACCAGGCCACTACTACTAAATCCCTGTGCTGATAATCAGGCATTTGTGCAGACAGTACTATCGGTGACGCCAGACGATGTCTCGCTGTTTTCAACCAGAGAAACGAAAGTATTTCACACCGTTTCTGTCTCCCTAAAACAACTGTATGTTCCGCTCGAGACTGAGCAGGTTTTTGTCGTCACCACCGACACCGTGCAAGGCTACCTCGCCTACAGCCCGACTAGATCACTGGCGTTTGTGTTTGATCCAGCAGGCGTCGGCTACGAGATGGCTTTTTTTGCGATGGATCAAGCCGCTATTGCTACGGTCCTGCAGCACATCAAACCGTTAGAGCCCTGACTCTAGGTTTTTGACTTTTTGTAGGGCTACGACGTACATACTCTCAGCCCACCCGAGCGGTGTGTTGGGGTTTGGTTTGTCGGTGTTGGAGTAGTACAACTCGGGCACGACACCGTCTGGAGTGACCGCGTTTTTGGCCCGGCGGAGGTAGTAGTACGCTCGCTCTTTGTCACCGCGCTCAGCGTAGATAATTGCTAGCCACGCTAACCCGAAACACCACTCAGCTTCCTCACTAAACCCGTCGATGTTGTTGTTGTAGTAGCGATCGAGTTTATACCGGATGACGCCGCGTTCTTTGACCAAGTGATACTCAACGTTTTTGAGAATCTCTACCGTCTCTTCCTCAGTGGTAACGTTGAACGGATAGATGAGGGTAAGTAGTGCAAGGTCGGTAAACTTGGTGACCGACTCACGCGGAAGCAGAGCACGCAGGGCATGCTCCCCACGTTCTATCGCCACATCAGGCACCTCGAGCCAGTCAATCTGATTGGCTTTTTTGAGAGCAGCCACACACGAACCAATCGACGAGGCGTGCACCTCGAGGTTTTCTTCCCAGATACCATTGTCGTCGTCTTGCCAGTATTCAATCGCTACCAAGTAGTCAACGATTTTTTGAACCATGGCTTTTTCGTCAGTGGTTTCGATGACACTTTCGTCCATCAGTTCCAACGTGATGAGCAAATTCAACACCTCACCCACGGCATCGTTTTGACTATTGCCCCACTCTTCCCAATACTCTTCAAATGTTTCAGGATGGAACCGAGCGTGGATGTATTGCCAAGCTTCATGCGGTTTGTTCTCGATAGCCCAGTTAATCTTGTCTTGGTGTTTTACAAACACGCTCAGGAGTGCCTTGGCCGCGTTGCGCGTGGTGACCATATCACCCGTCTCAAAGAACCCCAGCGTGATGAAATAAATATCCCGCAACCAGGCTTTGTTATAAAACGTGTCGTCAAGTGAAGCGGTAAACACTCCCGGCACCCGTTCGAGGGTTTTGACAACATCTAAGTGTTGCTTAATCTCGGCATCAAAATCAAAAGTCATAAGAACAAAGGAACTAGATTAAATAAATTACCGCGTCGCATGCTTCTGGACTCCTGGAGCCAGCTCTGCAACCTGGTCAACCCTAACCCCGCCACCTGCTTTTGGGGTATAGGGTAACGGATACTCCGGTACTTCAGGCATCGAATTGGCGGCCACCTCTACCCGCTCGTTTGGCGTTCGCAACGGCAGCTCATATTCACTTCGAGTCACGTCAGCCATTGTATCCATTCTGGTAGCGATCTCACCAGCAATCACACGATCAATAAACCGGTTTTTATTGTCATTTGCCAGTTCATCTTTCAATGCTTGGAGGGCGATAATCTGTTTTCCTGATTTCATTGTTTCAAAACCTGAAACATCTTCAATCAGTTGCCTGGCTTTTTCTGGCGCACGATCTCGTAACTCGCGCCAATCAGCCAGATTCTCGATGTTCGACTCCCGTTCTACCGCAGAAGTTGGATCGTTAGGTATACGCTCCATAGATACAGACTTAGAAAATAATACTAAGTATATCATGCGGCAGATTGGTTCCAGTGATAGGCTAGGTATTGAATCAAATCAGCAAACATGCCAATATACCGCCAGACAAGAAAGGATAGCCTATGACTGACAACCCACAGTCCCCACCCGGTGGCGACCCGCTTGGAAATGAGGTAGCACAACTCCTGCGCCGCCTCAAAAAAATTGCCCCTAACCACGAACTCGGGCAGCCGTGGAGTTCAGTTTTTGGAGAAAACAGCGCAGGTGTCCCAGGTCCTCCAGTCCTGACCATCTACGTAATGCAACAGACGGACGTTGAGTTGCTTGAACTAAAAAAGCGGTTAGAGCAGCTGCTCAAGCCACGCCTATGTTATTACAAAAGGAGGCCCCTGTAATAGGTGCCTCTTTCTTTTTAATACTCTCTACTAGGTAAACAGCGATACCCGGGGGAAGGCCCTCCGGGTTTTTAGTTGTTACGTAACATGCTACGTAACAAGGTGCAATCAAATTATAATCTTTTACGAAGGTTCGACCTCCGTCAATGTGCTCATATTCAACCTATGATACAGAATTGCCGGGACTGTCCTTTGTAGCTGCTCTAGTCTTTAAGATAGAAAAAGACGCAGTTAGTGTAACTGCGTCTCGGGTGGTTCAAAAAGATGGGCGTTGTTGGTGTAGATTCTGACGATGTCTGCTTGAGGCAAGCCAGCCTGGTTCAAAGCAGCCAGTAGTTCAGCTCCTGCAAGCTCGCCAGCATTCATCGCTCTATCGATAGCACCAAGCAGATATACTTGGGCACCTTTGAGGTCACCCTCATCAATTTTGACAGAAACATCAACTTGACCTTGATCGTCAAGAAACGTCTCAGCCAACTTACTCAAGTGGTCTGAATTGATACCCATTCCGCGTTCCTCCATGTGCAACTACCCAGACAATAACCTTGAATCAGTAGCTGGTCAATACTTAGAACAAAGTCATGCCTATTTTAGAAAGAGAATAAGGTAAGCAGCTAAAAAGCCGGACTTCCAGAGATTAGATTTTGTATTTTTTGCTCATAGTTAGACTTTCGCCAGAAGTGACCGGCAGAATTCATGATAGAATTTCTTTAATTATGGAAGAAGAACCAAAAATACCAGACCAAGAAAAATTGTCTGACGAGAAAATGTACCATCAGCTTGGTGAAGCCCTTAACGACGGAGACACTGAAACAGCACTGACAGCAGTGCATGCACTAGAACAATCGTTGCTGGCAAAAGCACTCGATGCAGCACCTGCGGTCACATCAGACGTGACGGAGCAGGAACCTGACAACGAACCTAACGCAGAAGCTGTACCAGAGTCTATCGAAGAAGACCTTGTCAGAGAACTGTTTGAAAAAATAAACCTGCTCAAAGGCACAAAGATCGCTATTTTTGGTACCGGTAGTGGACTTACCGTACCCTTGTCACTCACAATCAATGGTGAGAGGACAAAGGCAGGCGACATCTCAACCACTCCGAACCAGGAAAGTTTTGAGGGCTACGAGCGAGGCCGAAATAAGGAGATGTTACAACCAGGGTTGAAGTTTTTCAGAAAAAACGGAAAGAAGACGGTAGAACTTGTACTAGCCAGCCGTGACGCTTTTAACCGCTTTGGATTTAAGGGCATCCAAATAGTCTTTCCCTTAGAGGACGATAACCTTGCTGATTCTCTAGCTGCTGACGAAGCTACGTGTGAAAAGGTGATTAGAAAGATCTGGAGTAATCTTGAAAGTAGCTTACCGAGCAGAGATAAGCAGTTTTATACCGTTGACTGAGTACCCGCCCAGACAAAAAGCCGGAGAATTTGCGAATCACTCGATAAGATATGATTCACAAATTCTCCGGCCTTTTGTTTTCTGCATGGTCTACGCCACTGGGTAGCTTTCAAAATGAGATGAGTGACGAGGAGGCTAGGTGAACATTTTGTGAACGGGACAAGTGTCCAGTGAATGAAATGTTCAGCGTACCGACAAAGTCAATCGCTCATTTTGGAAGACTACCAGGCGAAGTGGGCGAAGGCCCGGTTGGCCTCTGCCATCTTGTGCGTATCCTCCTTCTTCTTTACCGCGTCGCCTTCTTCCTTAGCTGCCAGTAGTAGCTCTTTGGCTAGACACTTGTGCATAGGGATTCCCTTTTGCTTTCTCGCGGCTGCAATCAGCCATCGGTAGGCTAGGGCCTGACGTCGCTCGGCTCGTACTTCTCGCGGTACCTGGTAGTTGGCTCCACCGACTCGGCGGGAACGAACTTCCATAAGTGGACCAGCGTTGCGTAGAGCAGTGTTAAACGTCTCGAGTGGATCTTCGGTGGTGTCTTTGTCAGCTTTGATGAGTTCGAACGCCCCGTAGACAATCTTGCGCGCGGTTTCCTTCTTACCATCGAGCATGATGTAGTTAATGAGACGTTCGACATCGACTGATCCGTACACGATATCCGGAGATACGGTTGGACGTTTTTTGATTGGTCGTCGCATAATAATGTTAATTAGTGCGAATGAGTTTGTTCACGGAACAATCTTCATTCTTCGCATAGGTTGATGCCGAAGGATTACTCCTTGCATCGCGTCAGGTGATCTGTAGCGAATATAAACTATTGGTAATGAGGGACCCAGTCCCTCGGCTGGCTTAAGCCTTTGGCTTTTTAGCGCCGTATTTAGAGCGTCCCATTCGTCGTTCTGCAACTCCAGTCGCGTCGTACTTTCCTCGTACGACGGTGTAGTTGACCCCAATATCTTTTACTCGTCCGCCGCGCACCAGTACTACTGAGTGCTCTTGGAGCGTGTGTTTGATACCTGGGATGTACGCAGTAATCTCTAGACCATTTGATAGTCGAACGCGGGCAATCTTTCGAATCGCTGAGTTCGGCTTACGCGGAGTCTTGGTGGTTACTTTGGTACACACACCACGTTTAAACGGAGAGAAATAAGTGTTGGGCTGGTTCTTGATTTTGTTAAAACCAACTTCCAAAGCCGCTCGCTTACTCTTTCGCGCTTTATCGGTTCGCTTCTTACGGGTTAATTGTTGAATTGTTGCCATAATGTAGCTGGAGTAATGTACTACAGTGGCGTTATTTTGCAAGACGTGGCGGTTACCACCCAATCAAGGCATACGTCAGAGTCAGAGTTAGTTGGTAGAGTGGAGCGGCGAGGAATAGAATGAAAAAGAGAATCACCATCCCAAACCCGAGGAATACGTTTTGTTCGAGGAACGAACGGAAGCGATCGTACGCCATCCGTGGGCCGTGCGGCAAGAACCGGGGGAGGATTTTGGAGCCATCAAGCGGTGGAATCGGTACCAAGTTAAAGAACGCTAGGAAAATGTTGAGAATGATGACCTGGACCGCCAGGACGACAAATGTTTCGGACAGCGCCAGAACTTCAGCAAACCTGACCAGGACAGCGAAAATGATTGCCAAGACGATGTTAGACGCTGGGCCAGCGACTGCTACGATAGCCTCACCCCACTTTTGGTTGGTAAAGTTGTAAGGGTTGTACGGTACTGGTTTAGCGGCTCCAAACAGGAACGGTGACCCACTGACGATTAGTAATCCCGGCAGAATGACTGACATCAACGGATCAAGGTGCACGAGTGGGTTAGGTGATAGTCGTCCCTGTAGTCGAGCGGTCGGGTCACCCAGCCAGTTAGCAGCGTAGCCGTGGGCCATCTCGTGGATGACGACTGACATAATAAGGATAAGAATCAGGGCGATTTGCAAGGGGTCCATATGCGCCCTATGGTACGTGTAAAGGGTTGCAAATTCAAGCCTGCATGCTAGTATGTCGCCACTAATCGAAATATCTATGGCTAACGTTTGTCAAATCACCGGGAAAGGAACCCAAATCGGAGGACGATACTCAAACCGCACTCGTGCGACGCAGTTTAATCCGTGCGGAAAGGTAAAGCGAAAGCCAAACCTACAAAAGAAACGGATTTTTGTACCAGAAATCGACAAATCAGTCGTGGTCAAAGTCTCAGCTGCCGGCCTGCGAACCATCGCAAAGAACGGAGCGTACGTGACGCTGAAGAAAGCCAAGTTGATTTAAACGTAGACACAGACAAAATGAGCAGCGGCCCTCGGGTCGCTGCTCATTTTGTATTATTCCCGCCACACCCTGGCGCCATCAGAATAAAACGACACAGTGCCGTCGACGCCCGTATGAAAACTGGTGATGTTGCGTTCGAATACTCGTTGCATGACGGCTTGATTGGGGTGGCCGTAGCGGTTGTCTAGGGCAGCGGACACGACAGCGAACTGCGGCTGAACTGTGTCGAGGAACAATCCGCTGGTGGATGTCTGCGACCCGTGGTGGCCGAGCTTGAGGACGTCCGAGCGCAACGCTGCACCGTAGACCTCCACGAGGTAGTTTTCGATCTCGAGGGGCGCATCACCGGTCAGCATAAATGCCGTGTCGCCATACACCACCCGAACGATAACCGACGCTGAGTTGGCGCGCCAACCAGTGGTGTCACTGGCAGGGGCGAGGATTTCGATGGTGGTCGAGGCGCCAATCTGGATTGATTGCCCGGCTCTGGCGTACTGGAGAGTGGTACCTTCACCGTTGGCAGCCGCCGTAAACGCTAAGGCGGCTGGGCTGTCGCTGTCAGCCTGAGTCTGGATGATTAGGTCGACGTCGTAGCGCTCCAACACGTCGTTGAGTCCACCCACATGATCGGTGTCTGGGTGCGTGGCAATCATGACGTCGATTGTGCGATCGCTCCATGACTGTTCGGCTGACAACTGCTGAATCACTGCACTGCTGGCCCCACCATCAATCAACACTTCAAACCCGTCAGGCGTCTGAATCAATATCGCGTCCCCCTGGCCAACATCAAGAAAATGAACCGCCAAGTAGTCGGACTGAGTACTAGTACTCAAAACCGACACACTCAGCCCAGTGATGACTAGCAGTACCAGCAACCCGTACCGATACAGTTCTCGCAGTTCCATAGTCACATGATACAATGTAACTATTAGTATAACTAAGTTCTTTCCTATGACATACGAACCTGTATCATTTGAGATTCCTGAATTAGAGGGAATTTCTAAAACAACCATTGACGGTCACCTCGGCCTGTACGCCGGCTACGTCAAACACGTGAACCTGATTCGCGAAAAAATCGCCGCCTATAGCGCTGACATTGATAGTAACGGCTACGCCATCAGCGAGATGCAGCGGCGGTTAGGGTTTGAGTTTGGCGGCATGCGCAACCACGAGTACTACTTTGCCCAGCTCGAGGGTGGACCAACTCCTCTGGCGGACGGACCGCTCAAAGAAAAAATCCAGTTCCAGTGGGGATCGTACGACGTTTGGCTCGAGCGATTCAAACAAATCGCCATGACCCGCGGCGTCGGCTGGGCGATGCTGTACCACGACCCACACACTGACCAATTAGTACAAACCTGGGTTGATGAGCAGCACATCGGGCAGCTGGCTGACGTTGACATCGTACTGGCACTGGATATGTGGGAACACTCATACATGCGGGACTACGACGCGGCCGATAAAAAACAATACGTCGAAGCATTTTTCAAAAACCTGAATTGGGACGTTGTCTCTGGACGACTGGCCTAACGGAAAAATACCGGCACCTTGACCGCCACTGGATCAGTTGATCCAGTGGCGGTTTTGAATTCACCCTCTTCCACTACCACCCAGTCTGACAGGGGTTCGGGTTCGATGCGATCGCGCGTTACATATTTCCAGACGGCCCACACCCCAGCTGGTACCAGGTACATCCCCAACATAAACCACACGGGAATCTGCGGAACAATCACCGCCGCAAACGGTAGCTGCGCAAACCACTGCGCAGTCAAAATGATGTACGTCAGTGGTAGTTGCGCGAGCAATCCTAGCAACGCCGCCAGTTGGATAGATACCACCCCGACTATCCCCGTAGCAAACGTTGCCAGCATGGCCACAGGTACCATCGGTAGCACCAGCATGTTGACTACCACCGACACCAGCGACACTTCCCCGATGTTATACATCAAGAGTGGCAACACGAACAACTGCGTAATCAGCGTCGCTTTGAACAAGTCCCCTAGTTTGAGCGTGCTGGCATGGGTTGCTACGGTTGATTCAAATTGCGGCAGCACGAGCACCAGCCCGAGGGTCGCCATAAACGATAACTGAAACCCAATGTCGTAGAGCAAAATGTATGGGTTAATCAACACCATCACCGCCGCCGCAAACAGCAGCGCCCGCAACACGTCATACAGCCGTCCCAGCCATTTACCAATCAGCAATATCGCCGCCATGACGCTCGCCCGCACGACCGTCGCCGACAACCCCACTAGCAATGCAAACAACGTAATCCCCACTAACCCAAATATAATCCGCCCCCGAATCGAGAAAAACCAGGCTGAAATCCACCAAAAAAACCCCACGACCAGCATGACGTTGTACCCCGAGAGAACCACGATATGGATGATCCCCGTCTGACGAAAAGCGGTTTCGAGGTCCTCCCCCAGCGCTTGTTTAACCCCCAGCAGCAGACCGACCCCGAGGTCAACTTCGGGTGAAGGGAGCGCTTGCTCGAGGGTCGCCACAAAATACGCCTTGGCCGTATACAACAACGCGAGCACAGCGTGACCACCCGTACGCTCCACCAGCTCAACTGACGCAAACGACATCACGTACTGCACCCCACGCACTTGGAGATATTTAGGATAATCAAACTCTCGGTTAGTATCAGTGACAAACACTTCCGGCTTAATGAGTTTGCCCGTTACCTCAATGACATCCCCGTATTGCACATCCAAAAACCGATCAACCCGAACCAACACGCGGTCGGTGTCCGTCTGCACAAACAGCTGGGTAAAATTAGTCCGTTCATCCGGCTCGCGGATTACTTCCCCCACAATAGTCACCCGCTCCTCCACTTGCGCTGCGAGCGGCGAGCCAACAAACTGCTGCTCATACCACTGCGTACGAACAATCCCCGCACACACCAGTAGCAGGCACAGACTGACCGCCAGACTCCATAGCGAACCTAACCGCCGCCATGCCAAGCCAGCTAGAAACGACCCAGCCCCCAGCCCCACGAGCACCCCCATCGGCAGCTGATACAAACTCTCGAGTGTCACCCCCAGAAAGAGCCCACTCAATATCACCAACAGCTGCCAGCCATTCATATCCCTCCAGTCTACCAAAAGAAAACCACCGCGTGGGTGCGGGGTTTGGTGGTGACGTCGAGGGCAACCCCTCGACGTCTTGGATTCTTACTGCCTACTGGGTGGGGGAATATCCAGTGGTTGTGGCTCTGGCGGAAGGTGGCCTTTCGGCCCTTTGTAAGGAATCGTCATTTTGTCTCCCTTTTGATGTCCACGCGGTACCTGGCCGCTACACAACACCATACGCCAACACCCTACATCGCGTCAAGCGCTTGGTTCACCAGTTTGTCGGCTACTTGGTTGAGTTCACGTTTGACGTGCACAAACTCGACCGAGCTGTACTGCTCCATGAGAGCTTGCACCTCGGCACAATGTAGCTTGAGGGTTGCGTCTTTTACTTTGTACGCCCCAATCAGCTGTCGTTCGACCAGTTGGCTGTCGAGGTTGAGGGTGATTTTAACTGCCTTGGTATCATCGACGAGCGAAGCGACGTGCTCGAGGGCTCGAGCGACTGCTTTGTATTCCGCCACGTTGTTGGTCGCAATCCCAATGGTTTCACTAAGCGCACTCATCTCATTATGCTGCTCATCATAAATCACCACGCCAATAGCCGACGGCCCGGGATTACCCCGCGCTCCCCCATCAGTAAAAATAGTCAGTTTTTGCATGTGGGCTAGTGTAGCACAAACCGGACTGCTCTCTCTGTAGAACTCGCGGAGTAGGGTGACTGTCAATGAGGCGAAGCCTCATTGACAGTCGCCCGTTAAGCGAGCGGAGGACTTGATCCGTGTCTACTAGAGAGCAACCCTGTTTATGCGGTTCAAAATCCGTCCTACACCACATCCACAATCATCAATCTGATCTGGGCTCGGCCCATGAAGTGTGATTGCTCTACGTGGGCAAGGAGAGTCATGGCTTCGCCTACTTTTGGTACCGCTTGAAACGAGTCTGCGGTAGCAAAAAACGCAATGGCTTCAGACCGACCGGTCTCGCTGCCAAATGTTAGTTTGAGGTGTTCTTGGGTCTTGCCGAACTGCTCGACTTGGATTGGGGTGACAGTTTTGAATGCAAATAGTGGTTTAGGGTTACCGGCGCCAAACGGCGCGAGGGTTTGTAGCTCGTGTATCAATAATTGGTTGACGTCCTCGAGACGAAGCGACGCGTCGATTTGAATTTCGGCTTGGACCATGGCTTGCGCGCCTAGGTCCGCGTAGGCTTGGTTGAGGTCACTCGCGAGCGTGTGGATGCCGTCGTCGGTGACCGCGAATCCACCAGCGACGTGGTGTCCGCCGTACTCGAGGAACGTGTTTGGCGTGGCGCGCATGAGCGTGACGACGCTGGCGGCACCACCCGAGCGAGCCGAGCCTTTGTACACGTCGTTGCCATCACGCCCCCAGATAAACGCCGGTCGTCCGTACTCCTCAGCTAGTTTGTTGGCAGCGAGCCCAACGAGCGACGGACGCCAGGTCGGGTCACCCAGCACGATGACGGCCGGGATGTCTTCGAGCTGTTGCATGCGTTTGTGGAGTTCTTTGGTCATCAGACCAACGGCGGTTTTGCGGGATTGGTTGAGGTCTTCGAGGTGTTTAACCCGGACGCCTGCCTCCTCTACAGTCGTGGCGGTAAGGAGGTGGAATGCTTCTTCGGGGGTATCCATGCGGGAGGCGGCGTTGACCCGCGGCCCGATGGCAAACCCGATGTCTTCCTCGGTCAGGGTGGGCTGATTGGCCTTGGCTTGTTTGAGGAGTTGCTGCAATCCAGGGCGGCGGGATTTGCGTAGGACCTGTAGTCCAAACTGCGCCAACACGCGGTTTTCCCCGCGCAGGGGCACCATGTCAGCGATGGTTGCAACCGCGACCATGTCGAGCCACCATTTCTCATAACCAGCAACCAGTCCGTAGTCGCGTCGTGACAACAGTGCTTGGGTAAGTTTGAACAGCACCGCGGTGCCGCAGAGATCAGTAAACGGATAGTCGCCGAGTTTAGGGTTCACTATCGCAACCGCTGGAGGGAGCTGGTCGGTTGGCTCGTGGTGATCGGTGATGATGATGTCGACCCCGAGCGCATTAGCCCGTTCGACCGCTGCGACGTCGGTCACCCCACAGTCGATAGTGATGATCAAGTCAACTTTTTGCGCCGCTAATTTCTCGACCGCACTCACACTCAAGCCAAACCCTTCGTAGTGACGATGAGGAATATAGATAGTCAGGGAATCGTGCTTGGCGGCAGTAAAAAAGTCGTGTGCGACCACCGCGCCGGGGATACCGTCACAGTCGTAGTCGGCAAACACCGCGATGTGTTGCCGCTGGTCAATCGCGGTTTCAATCCGGACACACGCTGCCTCCATATCGTGCAGTAGCAACGGGTTATGCAAATGCCGGTTGTAGTCAGGGGCGATAAAGTCAGCCACTTGCGACACACTCACTCCACGATGGTGGAGCAAGGCGGCTTGCAGCGGCGACACGCCCGGCGTATCGAGTAGCGGATTCACATCGTCGGACGGCCAGCAGTAGGTATCCATAGTAGATACATGGTACCATTTATGACATATGAATGAACCAACCATTTTTACCAAGATTATCAATCGAGACATCCCCGGGCAGTTTGTCTACGAGGACGAGCTGTGTGTGGTAATCATGGACGCATTTCCGTCGGTGCCTGGTCAAGTACTCGTCATCCCGCGCGAGCCCGTGGACTACGTATTTGATCTACCTGACACGACCTACCAACACATTTTTACGGTCGCCAAAACAATCACCGCTGCGCTTGATGCGACGTTTGATGTATCGCGCACCTGTCTGATAGTCGAAGGCTACGAAGTCCCCCACGCGCACATCAAACTCTACCCCATGCCGGTGACGGTCACAGCGCTCGACGAGGTCATCGGCACCACTACTCCAGCTGACCCCACAGAACTCGCCGCACTCTGCACCCGCATTAAAGCCGCACTCTAAAAAACACCCTCCGAATCGGAGGGTGTTTTTGTTTTAGACCAACGATTCAATCACTGGCAGAGTGCCGTGCTCTAGGAACTCGAGCATCGCACCGCCGCCGATGGAGACGTGGGTGAATTGGTCATTAATGCCGAGCTTCTCGATAGCAGCTACGGTGTCACCACCACCGACCACTGATACGGCGTGTGATGCAGCGATGAGTTTGGCGATCGCTTCGGTGGCTTCGATGTAGCCACCTTCATAGTTTCCAAATGGTCCATTCCAGAGAATTGTGGCTGCGTTGTTGATGTACTCACGCAGCATCACTACAGTCTTGGGACCGGCATCAAGAACGGATTCGTCTGGCTGCACTTGGTCAATGGTGCAGGTTCGCTTCCCTTTGGGGCCGTTGACCACGAGGTCAACTGGCAGTAGTAATTTGGGATTATTAAGAAAGTCGGCACCGACGAGCGATACGTCTGACACCAGCGAAGTCCCCACGGAATACCCCTTGGCTTTGAGCACGTCGTTTACCAGCGCTCCACCAATGAAAATGTGGTTGTACAAATTGAGATATTTTTCCACCAGCGGCATTTTGGTTTCAAATTTAGCACCGCCGATGATAAATAATGATGGCGAGGTTGGTTTCATCACAGCGGTTAATTTCTGAACTTCCTGCAGTAGCGTTAGACCTGCGTAGCTCGGTATGAGTAGCGCGACGCCAGTAGTCGACGCGTGCGCCCGATGCGCGGCATCGAACGCGTCGTTCACAAACAATTCACCCAGATCAGCAATCTGCTGCGCAAACACCGGATCGTTACTAGTTTCACCCGGGTGCTGGCGGGTGTTTTCGAGCACGAGGATATCACCATCATTCATCAGCGCCCGCCGCTCCAGACACTGCGCACTACCAATACTACCGCCCCAGTGGGAGGGTAGCTGTTTCTCCAGTTCAGTAAACACCGGTTGCAGCGTTTCTTCTGGCTGGCGACCGATGTGGCCGATGAGAATTATTTTTGCTCCGGCTTCATGCAAATAACGTAGGGTTGGGAGAGCTTTTTGCAGGCGGTACTGGTTGGTTACCACCCCCTCTTGCACAGGTAAATTAAGTGACGAGCGGACAATGACGTACTTCCCGCGCAACTGTTCAATTTGGGTGACTGGTCGCATACTAAATAACCGCTTTACAAATCGCACTAAAATCAGCCGCTTTGAGGCTGGCACCACCAACGAGGAACCCACCCATGCCACCAACGCGGTGCAGCTCTGCGGCGTTGTGAGGTTTGACGCTACCACCGTACAACAGACGGACTGACTGGGCGGTCGGGCGGTCGTGGATCTTGGTCAGGATACTTTCGATGAACAGCTGCATTTCTTTGACGTCATCATTAGTGGCGGTTTCGCCGGTGCCGATAGCCCAGATTGGTTCGTAGGCAATGACGACTTTTTTCAGTTGTGCTGGCGCGAGTTCAGTCGCAAAACTGCGGATCTGGGTTTCCACTTCTGTAAAGAAATTTCCGTTGGTATCTCGTTTCTTTTCTCCAATGCAAACGATAGGAATCAACTTCCCCGCCAGAGTCGCTTGTACTTTAGCCGACACCTCCACGTCTGTCTCGCCTGCTGCGCGGCGTTCTGAATGACCAATAATTACCAGCTCCACCCCACCGTCTTTGAGCTGTGCTGCTGATTGTTCACCCGTGTGGGCCCCAACCGCAAACGATGAGACGTTTTGCGCTGCAAGTGTAATTGGACTGCTGGTTAGTTTCTTGGCGACAGCAGCACTGTGTAGCGCGGTCGGCGCAATGGCGACGTACGGCGTCTCAGCTTTCTGGTGGGCTTTGACGACGGCAACTGCCAGGGCAACGGCGTGTAGCTCGGTTACTGGATTACATTTCCAGTTGCCAACAATCAGTGGAATAGTTTTTTTCATATGGAAAATTGTAGCATGAGCCGACTCAGTCAACGTACCAGAATTTCTACACGGGTGCCCTCCTCGCCCTACTTCCGCATGGCTGCGCACCAGTCGTTCTGGCTCACTTCGAAATCAGATGCTTCCTAGAATCAACCAGAAATTATCCTTCTAGTCGCCAATCTTGCAACTCGTACACGTCTGAAGTCTCAGGCGTTAATGGTGGAGGATTATCCACTTGATCACGATCAAATGAGGTGACTCGGCTGCGAAAGCCAGACATGTGTTCTCCAGTATTAGTATTAATCCATTCTGTCCCTCCACCAAGATTAGAAATAACTGAACCCAGCCGGGTCAAACTGTTTCTTGAGACAAAAGGGTCTAAACTGCTAGGTAGTCCCTTCCAGCCACCATCCCAACAGTAAGCACAGTAATAATTACGACCAAACCGACCATTTTGGGCGATAAAAATACCGTTTGCCGTCAGATTCGCTGGCACATCAATTCCAACATCCACATCATGTTCAGCAATTGCTAGAAGTCCTGCATTACTCCCTGCCACATAGGTAATGTTGTCATGAATCACGATGTTGTTTTGGGTATTGAGAGTATTGAGGCCAGCAGACACCACCACTTTCTGATTAATTGCGCCTTCGATCCAAAGTTTATCTTCAAAAAAGAGTACCGGGCAATCAGCATCAATCGGCAGGTTGTTAGCAATCATGACGTTGCTCAAAATGTCGTTACGCTCCCCTTGATGCCATCTCTCAGCGGCTGAGAAAGACCAGTAGTTCTGCGTGCTCGTGACCCGAAATACATCAACGGTGTTATTTCCATTGAACAGCAGTCGGTAGCCCCAGCCACCGCTTGGGCCGTAATATATCCCCGATGCCTGCGCACTCGTCCGCATTTGAGTCATATCAATAGTTAAGCCAGCAAAATCAATCGGGGAAACTGGAAATTGAAATAATCCTGGCGTTGCATTGGCGGTGGTCGTAAATACTCCGTCGTTACCATCAAGAAATAGTATTCCACTACCAACATAAGAATTATGAAACCCGTCCATCTGAACCTGCTGATTACCGTGGACTGGGCCGGTAATCACTCGAGACGCACCGTACCGCACATTAGCGTTACTAATAAATGAGTATTCCGCTACCGTTGGTAGTTTATAGGTAGCGCTAACCACTGACTGCGCAGCGGTATTGGCAAACGTACGTCCAGTAGACTGTACCCGGAGTGACGACACTTCACCGCAGTACGAATTACTTGTAATCGCTAAGTCGTATTCGCCGACAGCCCCTGCTTCGGGATCAAAATAAGTATAGGTACCACCACCACCAGCATCACCAGGAAAATGAGCGAGATACCATTTATAATAATTCAGACCAGCTTCTGCAATCTCGGTGGCTCGCTGTTGTTCAACCCGCACATCAACCGCTCGAGCTTGAGTGACTACTGAACTGATGAACGAACTGATAATAATTAGGAAAACTGCTCCAAACACGAGTACTAGTATCAAGAGCTGGCCTGATTGTTTTGCGACCATGGGTGATGCGTGAAACATATTCTGTTTATAGGTTATCCTTTAGGTTGCGTGGTGCCAAGCTTGACCTGAGCATAAACTCGCCAGGGTTGCGATCCGGGTCAATATTGACAATGACCTGGAATTGAATAAACCGCACATTAATTAGTGGTGACGTCGAAGCGAGAGCATTGCCAGCATTGTCAAAATAGAAAAAAGTCGATGTCGATTGGTTTATGTTCTGCACGTACTCAGACAACACCTCAACCGTGTCTGGGGTCGTCAAATCATACGACAATGGTGAACCAGTTGGGTTGTAGGTGAATTTTCGCAGGGTGGTCGTGGACAGAATGTACTCGACGTATTCGACACTATCGTCACGATCAGTATCACTATAATACCCCAATCGGTGGGGCTCAATCACTGCCAACGGCCAAGTTCCATCCTCAGCAGTGGTCATTCCTTTGGCATCTCGATTCCATTGGGTCACCCCTCGCCTGGCACTATCGACCTCGCCTGACTGCTCGACCGCGTAGGCGTTGGAACGATACAAAGATGTAATACTCGTCATCACCGCCAACATTAAGATGACATAAATTCCAATGGCTATCACCATTTCCATCAATGTCATGCCGGCTTGGGTGGGATGTTTGATCATGGTATCAATATAATAGTACTGGTCACGTCATTGGACACGGTAAACGGATCAATTGTTTGAGTCGCAAACCCCGGAGCAGACACAACCAGTCTATAGTCAGCAGCGTCAGTTAGACCACCAGTGAAGAAGGTTTGTCCACAGGTGTTCGTGGTCTGCATCACGTCGTAGCCGCTGCGCTGCAGTCTAACCGAAACACCAGGAATACTACGAGCCAGTCCGTCACTCACTGACACCCGTACAGTGTAGGCTGCATCAGGTACATAGAGCAAGGCAACTGAACTATCGATACCAGCTCGATGCACCACTGGATGCGAGGCACACGCAGCAGCCAAATCAGCACCCGCTGTCGAAGTTACTGTATACGCATCAAACTCTAAATCAACCAGCGTCGCATTGCCACCAGCATCAGCAGTAACACTACGAACGGTTTTGTAAATCGGTGCTGAGGCTGAATCGGTGCCAATGATTTTATTACCTCGAACGTCCAAAGTGAATCCCGATCGATTGGTGACACTCTCACGCCAGTACACCTCTATTTCACCAATCCTGGGAGTAACTGCGCTGTCAGTCGTCATTAGCGTCAGCCCAACACTCACCGCTGGATACAACACCGGATCCAAGCCACTCAAATCAATCAACGTATCGGTAAAACCAGCTGTGTTACCAGGCAGATTGCTGTCAGGGATCAGCGTGTAAGCGGTAAGAGCATCTCCGGTATATAGCTGCACGACGTAGTTGGTGTTACTAGGTAGGTCTGACACCAATCGCACCACCTCCCATTGAGCAAGTGTCGCTGGTGTCACGGGGTTCAAAAATACACGCCCTTGCAGGTCGTATACCCCAGAGGAATCACGCAATTGCAGGTCACCGCCACTAACGGCCGTCGTTCCAGTTGATGAGGCGATTCCAGAGATATCAGAGAATACTTCGAGGACTGAATCTTCAACCAGGGCACTCATAGCCTTGATGGCAAAATCACTCAACTCGCCAATCTGAAAGGTGAGGGTTGAAACATCAGCCTCCAGCACGGCAAACGGTCCAACCACCGGGTTGGGATTTGAAGTGGTCGCTACGTACGTGCTGGCAGTTGAGTATTGCCGCCCGGCAATATTTGCAGTTACCTCGACTTGATATCCACTATCAGCCGGCACAGCAAACAGGGCTGATCCGGCAGCCGTAGTTGGATTGGTTACATCATACGCAAACGTTGTGCTGGCACTAAACAACCGCACAGACGCCCCGGTCAGCAGCGCGCTGTCAGCATCAAGCACATTGATGCGCACCGTTCCACCTCCAACATCAGTTTCCATTGCCCGCGGGACGATGTAACTAGACAGTGACAGCTCTTTGGTATCACCACCAATAGACCAGGTGTATTCTAGTCTAATTTGTTTGTAATCAGTAACAATACCGTTTCCGTCCACCCCTGCAATATCGTCGGCGGGATCATCCACGTAATCAACCCGCACTCGTTCATTAAAATCAAGGCCGTTGAGTGTCAGCAGACTAGTTTGCGGAATGGTACCAGCCGGAAACCCAGCTACCACTCCGACACTGTCATACGGAAGGGAGCGATAGTATTCCATCCGGTCATTGGCGAGAGACAAAGCACTGAGTTTGGCCCGAGTGGTCGCCATCAGCTCCAGAGTGAATTGAAACGAGAGAAACAGCGCTCCAAAAATAATCACCATCACTGACGTCACCACAATTAACTCTATAAAAATAAAACCAGAGTGATTTGCGCGATTTGTGCGATTACAGTACTGCATATTTTAGATAGCGTCACCAATTGAGTAAATCGGTGCAATCAGCGCCAGCGCAAAGAACCCTACCCCACCACCAATCACTACCATCAAGAGCGGCTCGATAATAGTTGAGAGATCTTTGGTTTTACGTTCGACTTCAGTCTCGTAAAATATCGCCAACTCACTAAGCATCCCGGCAATTTGCCCAGTTTCTTCACCCACCAAAATCATTTCACCAACCAAGATTGGATACAGGTCGTTTCGTTCGATAAACACTTCTGATAGAGCCGTCCCTTTCTCAACCCGCAGGGCAGCCTCGGCCAAGATTTGTTTGTAAAATACGTTTTGCACTACTTCTTGGGTAATCTCGATGGCTTGAATCACATCGACACCAGAGTTGAGGAGCGACGAGAGGGTGCGAGCGGTGCGAGCAGCGTTGGTTTCTTTTGCAAGCGTACCAATAACTGGTAGTTTGGGAATAATCCACGACGTGGCGATTTTGCCGTACTTAGTTTTAAGCGCGTAGACAATACTAGCTAGACCAGCCAGTAGCCCACCAAGCGCCAAAAACGTGTAATTCACCAAAAAATCACTCATGACAATCAGGAATTGTGTGGTCGGTGGCAAGTCAGACCCCATGTCGGCAAACACACCCGTAATCTGCGGCATCACAAAGATCATCATCATGATCCCAATCACCACCATCACGATAATCACGATCGACGGATAAATCATCGCACCTTTGATTTTTTTCTTGAGGGTGTTGATGCGATCCATCTGGATGGCCAGCGTCTGCAGTGACTCAGCCAGGTTCCCGCTCTCTTCACCCGCGCGCACCATCGCGACATAGAGGTCGTTGAACACTTCAGGGAACTCTCGGAGGGCCTCGTTGAACGAATCACCTTTGTTGATTCGGGCCACCATCGACGTCATCACTCCGTGCAGGCGAGGGTTTTTGGTTTGCCGCTTGATCACGTCAAGCGCACGGGACACCGTCAGACCAGCGGTGAGCATTGACCCGAGGTTCCGTGTCACCATCACCAACTCGTCGCCTTTGACGCGACTCAATTTATAGTTGATCCGCTCCAGGTTAAATACATTACTCAGTGAAAATGCCGAGATTGCTTCCACTTTTGAGACGGTATGTCCCTCGGTGCGAGCAATCGCGTACACGGCAAACCGATCAGCCGCTTCAACCGTCTGCTCGACGGCTGTCCCGGTGCTATCTTGTCCACTGTAGGTAAATGTTGGCACGTTATTGGTTTAAGCTACTCATTGATAACTCTTAAGACCTCTTCAATACTGGTCATCCCTTGCGCCGCTTTAAATATTCCGTCTTCGAGCATGGTAAGCATACCCTCTTTGCGAGCTTGGATCTCGACCTCGTCACCGGTTTTACCAGCCATCACCATTTCTTTGATGGTAGGAGAGATCACTAGCACCTCCTGGATCCCTATCCGGCCGCTGTACCCGTCCTCACTTTCACCATTTTCGGTAGGTCTATAAAACGTAACGGTATTCCAAGTTGCCCTGGCGTCTATAATTTGCTCTTCTTTCAGAGTCGCCAGCATAAAATCCATATTGATTTTTGTGGCCAGCTGGTCTTGCTCAGCTTTGCTTAGCGTATATGCCACTTGATCATCAGACAACAGCCGCACCAAGCGCTGTCCAATCGCCACCCGAATTGTCGACACGAGTAGAAAAGTTTCCGCCCCCATTTCAACCAACCGAGCAATGGTGCCCGAGGCTGAGTTGGTGTGAATGGTTGCGAGTACGAGGTGTCCAGTGAGTGCTGCGTTGATTGCAAGCGAAGCGGTTTCCTCATCGCGGATTTCTCCAACCATGATTACGTCTGGGTCCTGACGCATGAGTGAGCGCAAGCCAGCCGCAAAGGTAAAGCCAATTTCTGGTTTGACTTGAGATTGGTTGACCCGCGGCATCTGGTACTCGATAGGGTCTTCGATAGTCGAGATGTTGACCTCGGGTTTGTTGAGTAGGTCGAGCACGGTATACAGAGTCGTTGATTTCCCCGACCCAGTTGGCCCAGTCACCAGGATAATACCGGTGGTAGCCCTAGTCGCCTTGTGCACGCGCTCGAGCGTACTGCCGTGGAACCCAACCCCTTCGAGTGAGAACCCGCTGCGATTCTCCCGCAGCAAACGCATAACGACTTTTTCACCGTAGAATACCGGCAACATTGAGACGCGGAAGGCGACTTTTTGGCCATCCATTTCCATTTTGAACCGACCGTCTTGGGGCAGTCTTTTCTGGTCGAGTTTCAGATTAGAGAGGACTTTGAGCCGGGCAACGACGTTACCCGAGGCTATTTTAGGCAGTTTCATCGCGTCGTGCAAAATACCATCGGTGCGATACCGGACCAACACTTCTTCCTCCATTGGTTCGATGTGGATGTCGGACGCGCCCTGCATGATGGCATGCCGCAACAGCGTATCGACGATGCGCACTACTGGCAGATCTTCGGCGGCTTTTTTCATGTCTGCTTCACTGACCTCTTCACCACTTTCTTCAGCCAGGACTTTGAGCTGCGACGCGTCTTTCATGATCAAATCCCCAAACTCGTCTTTGAGGGTTTTTTGGTACTGTCGCAGGGCAGCCCGCATTGATTCGGTATCAGTTAGCCGCGGTTGGATTTTGAGGCGGACTTTTTTCTTGACAAAATCAATCGCTGGCAAGTCAGCCGTATCGAGCATGGCGACCTCGAGCGTGTCTTCACTTTTTTTGTAGGCGATAATGTTGTGGGTGCGGGCGACTGGCTCCGGGATCATCGTCAGGGTCTCAAAGTCGATCTTGAGGTCTTTGAGCGATACAAACGGAATACCTAATACATACGCCTCCACCCGGCGCAAGTCATTTTCGTTCATCACCCCTTTGGCAAGCATCGAGTCAGCCAGGGTGCGCCCTTCGTCTTTGGCCACTTTTTCGGCCTCCGCAATGGCGGTTTTAGTAATTAGCCCCGCATCGAGGACAAATCGCTTAAGTTGTTCATCTTTGATTCGCATATAAATGAGCAAACGAGCGTAGTGACAATAATCTGGGAGACTATTGTAAGGTTGTGAACACAGTTCCTAATCGGTGGCTTTTGCCCACCACCGATTGTAGGAACAAGGAACTCAAAGCACTACCCTCACTTGTTACTTGTAGTATAGCACCAGACTAGCAACCGCACTGCCAGTCATACACAAAAAAACGGCAATTCCTGGAAAGGAATTGCCGATTTTGGGGCTCATGGCTGAGCGATTGCCTCCCTGAGCGCGGCGCTGATGGCGTCACGCTGCTGCTCGAGCTCGGTTGGCGATAGGTCCATTATTGCCTGATCGTCTGCCTCAGCGTAGGGCGTCAAATCGCAGGCCGAGTTTGTACCGCAGTGGAGCGACTCGTGGGTAAAAACCCTGTGGTTTCCAATCACAATCACGTCACTCGGGCGCGGGCGCGGGCGGATGGATGTCGACATAAACACCTCTTCCACAACCAGTTCCGAAGTCTCGACACTCGTCTGTTGTGCCTGGTGATCAATAATCAACCAGGCACACCCGGCGACGATTATCAGGGACAACGTCGCCGCAAGCCAGTAAGTAATTTTCATGTGCTCTTCCTCAATAGTGACTAGCTACGTTATTGTGCTAGTCTTCTACGATATATTATACACATATTTTAATAAAAGTCAACCACTTGCCTTTGACTTCGCTAACTAACACGCTATACTTGGACTATCTGTTACTGACTGCTCGGCCCGGAAGGCCGAGCAGTCTTTGATAAGAGATCTAACAACTTAATACTTGTTCAGCCGTGCTACAGGCCCGCTGGGCGTAATACCTATATATTTATGTTTGACCTGAAAGTAATCAACTCGGTACTAACCGAAATGGAAGAAGAACGTGGTATCCCGCGGGAACGAATGCTGGCCGCTATGGAAGAAGCGCTCGCGACCGCGTACCGCAAAGAATTTGGCAAGCGTGGACAACTCATCACGTGTGCTTTTGACATGGCTACGGGAACCACGACATTTAACCAGATCAAAATCATCGTCGATGCCAGTATGCTCAAACCAGAACTGGAAAAAGACGAGGCTGGCAATGTGATTGGGCAGGAGCCAGTTCGGAGCGAGGGTCACCGCGGCGACCACCGTCATGAGCCAGAAGAAGAAGCTGACGCCGACGGCAAAATCCGCTTTGATGAAGAGAAACACATCATGATTGAGACGGCCAAAATGATTAAAAGTGGTGTCACTCTCGGAGAAGAACTTGTGTTTCCACTGGAACCAAAAGACGACTTTGGTCGCATCGCCGCCCAGACTGCCAAGCAAGTTATCATGCAAAAAATCCGTGAAGCCACCAACGAATCAGCTATGGCTGAGTTTGCTCAAAAAGAGGGTCAGATTATCGTTGGCCAGGTGCAACGGTTCGAGCGCGGCAACCTGTACGTCGACCTAGGTCGAGTGACAGCCATCATGCCGTACGACGAACAAATCCCGGGAGAACGGTTCAAACCGGGTGATCGAATCCGAGCACTATTGCTCGCAGTAGAGGAAACCCCACGTGGAATATTTCTCAAACTATCACGGTCACACCCTGACTTCTTGGTCGAACTATTTGCCATCGAAGCACCTGAACTACAAACTGGCGCGGTAGTCGTCAAATCAGTCGCCCGCGAGGCTGGTGCCCGCACCAAAATCGCCGTACACGCGACTGATACCCACATCGACCCAGTCGGGTCACTCGTCGGGCAGCGCGGAGTGCGCGTATCGACCGTCATGAGCGAGCTCGGTGGTGAGAAAATCGACATCATCGAGTGGTCACCAGTGATGATAGAATTCATCGAAGACGCACTCTCACCAGCCCAGGTCCTGGAGATAACTATCAAGCAAGAACCAAACGCCGAGACCGGTGATCGCGGCCACGCCGTAGCCGAAGTCGCTGGTGACCAACAGTCACTCGCCATCGGACGCGGTGGTCAAAACGTCCGCCTCGCAGCCAAGCTAACAGGCTGGAAGATCGATATTGTGTCTGCTACCACTGGCGAAGACCTGGCTGAAGCGGATGCCACAGGCGCAGTCACGCTTGAGGCCCCATCAGACACCGTTGCCGGTGATGATGCTGACGTGATGGAAAGCAATGACGCCACCACGACCGCCCCAGACATCGAAGACATCCTGTCAGACGCGGACGAGACCCAAGACCGAGACGCTTATGGTGCATTTGAAGAGAACGACGTCGACACCCCAGAAGAAGCTGAGGAACAACTAGCCGAGGCCGAAGCAAACAAGAGCACCCTGGGCGAAGCCGAGGTAGAGGTAGCAGATTTTGCCGAAGGCAACATGACCGACGGTCTAGAATCACAAGCCAACATCAACGACACCAGCACCCCCGGTGAATCAGAAATGGTTGAGACTGAAACAGAAGAGACTGCAGAACCAGAGGAAAATAAAAAGTAATCTTCATAAACAAGAAACGCTAAACCGCCGGACCAAGAAAGGTCCGGCGGTTTGCTGCGGCAGTACTTTTTGGCGATAGTACACTAATACGCAACTCTTTCTTCCCCTCCACCCCAATCTGCGCTACCATACGTTCATTATCTATCGCTAAGTTTCTTTTCTATGATCAAAGTATTTGGACACCTTTCACCTGATACCGACTGTACCGGCAGCGCTATCGTTTATGCGTGGTACTTGTCGGAGCGGACTGGAAAAGAAGCGACGCCGTACGTGCTTGGGGACCTCAACAAAGAAACGGCATTTGTGCTTAGTCGCTGGGGTGTGTCAACACCCGCCCTCCTTGAGTCAGTTACGGCTGGAGAGGATGTGGTGATTGTTGACACCAACAACCCACAGGAGTTGTTCTCGAACATCAACGACACCAACGTTATCGAGATTATCGACCACCACAAACTAGTCGGGGGCATCGTCACTACTGAGCCTCCGACGGTGACTATGCGCCCGCTGGCGTCGACGGCGAGTGTCATCTACGGCTTGATGGGCGACATCGAGCTACCGGAGCACGTTGCGGGGATTTTGCTGTCTTGCATCCTCTCTGACACGCTCGAATTCCGCAGCCCAACGACCACCCCACATGACAAAGACATCGCCGAAAAACTAGCCGTCCAACTGGGGATTACGATGGCTGATTATGCGTCAGAACTATTTGCAGCTAAGAGTGACATCAGTGACTTTACCGATAGCGGACTGGTCAAGCTCGACAGCAAGAAATATGGGATTGGTGATATGAATTTCCGGGTGTCAGTGATCGAGACAACCGATGTTCAAACCGTGCTGGATCGCAAAGCCGGTATCGTAGACGCTATCGAAGCCATCAAAGCCGCTGAAAGCGACGTCGACGAAGTCCTGTTCTTTGCGATTGATATCCTGAACGAAGCCGCTACCGTGTTTATCTACAACGACGAAGTAAAACGAATCATCGAGCAATCATTTGCAGTAACAGTAGAATCAGACACCGAGATCCTGCCCGGGATTGTGTCACGCAAAAAGCAGATCCTGCCGATGCTCAAAGTATAACCAGAACAGCAATTGTGTGTATAGCGCCACTGGGGTCATAACCCTAGTGGCGCTATACTGACGTGTATACACATTGATAATTATTACTATGAAACTACCTTATACATTTTTCCTGTTTCCGCTCGCACTCTCACTCACTCTGTCTGGGAGCGTGTTCGCCCAAGAAGCAGACACCCCAGAATCTACTGCTACCGAAACGTCTACCACCCCCAGGGAATCAGACCGGGAAGCAGCTCGCGCTAGCATTGAGGCAGATCGAGAAGCAGCCCTAGAAAACCGGGCGCAAATGCAGGCCCAGCGGGAAGCCACTCGAACTGAAGCAGTCGACACGCGAGAAGATAGGCGTGCAGAGGTAGAAACCCAACGGGAAGAGCGACGAGCGGCTCTGAGCGAACGCGCATCAGAAAGAATCATCAACCTCGCGGCCAACATCAGCAACCGCATGGATGCGGCTGCTGCGCGAATGCAGAACATCGTCGGTCGCCTAGACAGCCGCATCGACAAACTAGACGCGGCTGGACTAGATACCACCGAGGCTAGAGTGGCGCTCGCATCGGCCCAGCTGTCCATCAACACCGCTGTTAATACCCTGGCGACCATCGACGCTACGGTTCAAGCCGCGGTGAGTTCAGAAGACCCACGAGCCAGCTGGACATCGGTCAGGGTGACATTTACAAACGTCCGCGCAGAACTAACTACCGCCCACACCGAAATCAAAGCCTCCGTCCAGGCCCTCAAAGACGCCGCAGAGGCCATTGAGAGCAGTCGGGCCGTCGCCCCGACCGCAACCGAGGAACCAGAGGTTATCGAAGTAACAACAGAATAAGTAACATACTATGGAACCTGATACAAAAAACCCCAACTCCGCACCTGACTTGTCACACGAAGAAATGAAGATGCCCGAAAACAGTGCCAAATCAATCCGTCAACCAGAACGTTCACAAACGCCAGTCAACGGTATTATTATTCTTATCCTCGCCCTACTGCTCGTTGGTATTCTGGGAGGTATGTACTACTGGTTTAGCCAACTCACGGCCAATACGACACCGGTGCCAACCGTTGAACGTCCCACCAGTGAAGAGAACAACGAACCGGAAAGCACCACTGCTGAGGCCGCTGTTGAGAACCAAGCCGCCCTGAGTACTTCAGACGAAATTGCTTCAATTGAAGCCGACGTGCTCGCGACCGACCTCGATTCACTCGATGCTGAGCTTATCGCCATTGATGCTGAATTAGATGCTGCTTTGAATGAATCGTTCTAAAGCTGCCCTAGTCAGACAGAACCCGCCACTAGGCGGGTTTTTAGTACCTTGCAAAATCCCGGGAGTTCGGTAGGCTACTGCCACTATGCCACATTCACACAATACTAACTGGAAAGAAGCCTTTACCATCGAAGAACTACCTGATTCCCAGGTCAAAATCACCGGCGAGCTATCATACGCTGAACTAGCCAGTGAGCGTAACGCTGCGCTGGTTGCGCTGGGTAAAAACGTGGAGCTAGATGGGTTCCGCAAAGGACACGTGCCCACCCCAATCCTAGAGAAACACATTGGCACCATGAACATCCTCAGTGAGATGGCTGAGCGAGCTATCGCCCACTCGTATCCACACATCCTCGCTGCGTTCGAGATTGATGCCATCGGCCACCCCCACATCGAGGTCACCAAAATCGCCCCCGAAAACCCGCTGGCGTTTACCGCTACGGTTGCTGTCGTACCAACATTCAAACTACCTGACTACGAATCAATCGCCAAAGAAATCAACCTCGCCAAGCCAACCGACGAGGTAACTGACGCCGAGGTAGACGCAAAAGTACAAGAAATCCAAAAATCAAAACGAGCGTACGACCGGATGCAAGAACTGTCACAGCAGCAGCCAGCTGCAGGCGACACCAACACATCAATGGAGGAAGTCCAGGCCAAGGTGGAGAAAGACACCGACGCTCCCCTACCGGAACTAACCGACGAGTACGTCAAAACCCTCGGCCAGCCGGGTCAATTTGAAGACGTCGCTGGATTCAAAACTGGCCTACGTGAACACCTCACCGCTGAGAAAAAGCAACACAACGCTGCCAAACACCGCGCTGATATCACTGACGCTATCATCAAGAAAACCGACATCACCCTGCCGCAAATCCTCATCGACTCTGAGATCAACCAGATGTTCGCCCAGATGGAAGACGACCTCAAGCGTTCAGAACTCAAAATGGACGACTACCTGACCCACATCAAAAAAACCAAAGAAGACCTCGCGACCGAGTGGAAACCAGCGGCGCAGATGCGAGCACAGTTGCAACTTATCCTCAACGAAATCGCTAAGGACAAGGAAATTAGCCCCGACGAGGCTGAGGTAGCCAACCAAACCGCCGCCCTCAAAACCAAATTCAAAGACGCTGACGAACACCGCGTCAAGCTATACGTCATCTCCATGCTCCAAAACGAAAGTGTGATGAAGCACCTAGAGCAAATCTAGAAGATCACACAGAGAACAGCTGCACCGATACTGGGCCGCTGTTTTCTTTATCCTAAATCTGCTACCATGCACTTAGCGCCATTGGCGCGCTCCGAATAATTGAAATTTGAACTAATTTATGAAAAAAGAAACCCTGCCGATCGAAAACTACCTCGTCCCGATGGTAATTGAGAAAACTGCTGGTGGCGAACGGTCGTTTGACATCTTCTCTCGGCTGCTCAAAGAACGGATCATATTTGTCTCAGGTGAAGTCCGTGATGAGATGGCCAACCTAATCGTAGCCCAACTGTTGTTCCTCGAAGCCGAAGACCAGAAAAAAGACATCACCCTGTACGTCAACTCACCCGGTGGGAGTGTGTCGGCTGGTCTGTCAATCATCGACACCATGCACCACATCAAACCAGACGTCGCGACCGTTTGTATGGGTATGGCCGCGTCCATGGGATCACTAATCCTCTCACAAGGCGCTAAAGGCAAGCGATTCATCCTCCCCAACGCCGAAGTGATGATCCACCAACCATCAGGCGGAGCGTACGGCCAAGCGTCCGACATCGAGATTACTTCAAGACATATCATAAAGACCCGTGAACGGTTGAACCGCATGATGACCAAGGCCACCGGCCAAAAGCTCGACAAAATTGCTAAAGACATGGATCGCGATTTCTTCATGGACGCTGAAGAAGCGATGAAATACGGTATCGTTGATAAAGTTTACAAATAAACTAAAAAATCCCAAAGGGTGACCCATGGTAAAACACAATCGGCGCTTTGCGCCGATTGTGTTTTACAAAATCCCTATAATCCAGTACAGTTTAAAAATACCAACCTGACCGATATACTAGATTTAGAAAAGCTGCTTATGCCACCACTGATGTTTGCCCTTGCGCTCGGTGGCGCGTTGTTACTGGGAGTCGTTGTGGGCTACGTATTTCGATACCTTCACGCCCTCTCACAGAAAAATTCGATTGAACTAGAGATCAAAGAACGAGCCGTAGAAGCTGAGGAAAAAGTGCACGCTATCATCGAGCGGGCTGAAACCAAAGCCGACAAAATCGAACAAGACGCAAAAACCGACCGCAAAGAAAAAGAAGATAAATTGAACCAAAAAGAGTCCCGCCTCGACAAACGTGAGGAGTTGCTCGACGAGCGCCAGATTGACGCGGATTCGCAAAGAGAAGCGCTCGAAGCAAAAATAGTCGAGATCAAAACCATCAAAACTCGCCTCGACCAACACGTCGAGGAAGCCGACCAAAAACTGGCAGTAATCGCTGGCCTGACCCAAACCGAGGCGGTAGAACAAGTATTCCTTAAAGCCACGGTCGAGCGGGCCGAAGACCTACGTGCGCGCATCGAGAAAATCGAACGAGCTGGGGACGAGGTGTACGAAGCTAAGGCCAGTAACTTGCTGCTCGCAGCGATCCACCGCGTTGGCAACACCATCTCCCCCAACCTCATGACCGCCCACGTCGAGTTACGGTCAGATGAGCAAAAAGGCAAGATCATTGGGAAAGAAGGTCGCAACGTGCGCGCGTTTGAGCGGGCCACTGGCGTCGACGTACTCGTTGACGAGTCACCAGGCTATATCGTACTGTCTTCGTTTGACCCCGTACGGCGCGAGATTGCGCGCGTGGCGCTCGAGGAACTACTCAAAGACGGCCGTATCCAACCAGCCAAAATCGAAGAGGTAGTAGCCGAAGCGAGGGCACAAGTCGCCAAGACCGTTAAAGCTATGGGTGAAAAAGCTGCCTATGACGCCAACGTACCCAACCTTGCACCAGAGCTGATTACCATCCTAGGACGTCTACACTTTAGAACCAGTTACGGGCAGAACGTGCTGTACCACTCAGTCGAGATGGCCAACATCGCAGGGATTATCGCCGTTGAAATCGGTGCAAACGAAGCCGTTGCCCGCGCTGGCGCCCTCCTACACGACATCGGCAAGTGTGTCAGTCACGAAGTCGCTGGGACTCACGTCGAGATTGGGATTCGTATCCTCCAGAAATACAACGTGGCCGAAGAAGTCATTCTCGCCATGCGGGCTCACCACGAGGAGTACCCGTACGAAACCCCCGAGAGTATCATCGTCCAGGTGGCTGACAGCATCTCAGGTAGCCGCCCAGGCGCTCGCCGTGACTCGATGGAGAACTACGTGAAGCGTTTGACCGAACTCGAGAACATCGCCAAAAACCTCGTTGGGGTGGAGCGCGCGTTTGCCATCGCTGCCGGACGCGAGATCCGTGTTATCGTCAACCCAACGCAACTCAACGAATACCAAACCAACGCCCTCGCCCGCACAATCGCGACGGCTATTGAAACCCAACTACGCTACCCCGGGGAGATCAAAGTCCACGTTATCAGGGAAACCCGCGTCGTCAGTTATGCCCGGTAACAAATTCTCGTAAAATACTACAACACACATTTATGCCTGCTGGCCAATTGCATTGCAGCTATACGTTGCTATATAATGCTGACATAGCCAATGAATGGCGAATGCGAGCAATCACACTCGCCTTACAATTAAATTCTAATTCCTATGAACAAAGCAGACCTCATCAACAAAGTACACGAAGTACTCGATACCACTAAAGTTGAAGCCGAACGAGTTGTCGACACTGTGTTCGATACCATTACCGCTACTATGAAAGACGGTGACCAAGTTTCAATCGCCGGGTTTGGTATCTTTGAAGGAAAGATGAAAGCCGCTGGAACAGCGCGCAACCCACGAACTGGAGAATCAGTTCAGGTACCAGCCAAACGAGTACCAAAATTCCGCGCAGCCAAGGGACTCAAAGACACAGTAAAGTAAACGGCAATAAGTAGAACAAACCAAACGGCACCTGAGGGTGCCGTTTGGTTTGTTCTGTACGGACACTACCACCTAGTGACGACCACTATATTCATGCTACAATTATTGGGTAGTGGAGGTAAAACACTATATATGTGGAGATACATATAGAGACTTACAACTACTATTTCCCATCACAATTGTAAAAGCCCCTCAGCCGGGGGCTTTTACTATGCGAATGGATTTTGATTGCTAGATTACCACTTTGGAGTAAGAGAAATTATTTAGTTCTCCTTCAATGTCAGCATACGTTTTACCTGCCAGCACACCACCAGCGATAAAGGTTTCTTGGGTAATATCCGCGAGACAGAAATCGGGCATTTGAAAAGCGTCTTTCTCAGCTTCACTATCGAATTCAAAATCAACTAAAACTAACCCCGCTAATTCCCCTTCAAACACGTCAAACTCAGCGGTGTGGCCCTCATGCTCAAAAAAGTACCGTATCTTCTCTACCCTACGCGATCTAGTGGCAGCAAAGCTTTCGAACTCGATTTGATTCAGTGCAATCGTTGTTTCTGTTTGCTTTGACGCATCCCCGTCTTCTACTGGAGTTTTTCTGGTTAGTTCGTATTTGTCGCCATTTTGTCTGATTCTCAAATCAAAATGATCGGTTCCATTATCGACATAGAGATCGATGATTTTCTTGAATGAGTAATCCGGCAAATTAGCTGGTAACGACTTGGCGAGGTACGTGAGTTCTAATTCAATCATGGAATTATGGTTACTTTTTTAATAGTTGCCACGATGCGTTATCGCCGACTCTGGATTCAGCTAATGTAGCAAATGCGTTGGAAAATAACAATTACTACGTACGGATACAAATACCCTAATCCCGCAGAATAGCGGGTATTCTGCGGGATTAGGGTGTTTTCTTTGTGCGGGTGGAGGGAATCGTCCTGACGGTCACTACGTTATTTATTTCCTTTCAGTCATAACTAACGTGCGCCGCGGGACACCCCTCACTTGTTCGCAGGCTCACAGCGCTCCGGCGTTCGATTCCCTCCGTAAGCAAAACTTTTTGCTTACTCCACCCGCCCACGAAAAAAGACCCTCAGGGGTCTCTTTTCTTTGTGCGGGTGGAGGGAATCGAACCCTCACATTCAGCTTGGAAGGCTGACATTCTACCACTAAATTACACCCGCTTTTGAAGCTTCACAATCCTACCACACCCACTCCCAAATTCAACCAAACTGCTATACTGCACCCATATGCCTACACCATCCACCATTGATAAACTAGAAGGAGAGATTCATAGACTGACTGAGGCTAGCAGCAATGTTACTGAGCACGCTCGAGGGTTGCGCAACTCTACCTTTGCGCGGTTTCCGATTATTTTTACCTTGCTGACCACTTTTGGTTTGGTGGCGACACTCTATGGGTTCGAGAAAGTGATTGACCGGATTGATTTCTTTACGGCCTATCCAGAGGTACTCTTGCTGATTGGCCTCGTGACGTTGGCTGGGACTGGTACGCTGTACAAAAAGCTCCGCTAGCCTGGATGCTATACTTTTACTATGTCTTTTCTTACCGATACTTTGGTCGCTGTGCTGACCGTTTATATTTCTTTTACCAACACGTTTGCGGTTGCGGTCACCGATTGGTTCACCCCGGCCTCATCTGAGCAGTTTGTAGCAATCGAGCCGGTAACCCAAACGGATGAAAAGCTGACAACACTACCATCAAGGTTCTCCTCTATCCCTGACTTGCTGCGACAAAGCGTCCAGTACCAACAAGCAACCGTCATTGGAGCAGACGGATTGTCCGCCCCAACGGTGACCGACCCGATTGAGGCAATTGTAAATATTTTTTGTACCTTCCGCAGTAGCGGTTCAATCAAAACCACCACCGGTACCGGGTTTTTTATTGACGCTGACGGGGTGATTATGACCAATGCGCACGTGGCGCAGTTTCTGTTGCTCGCTGAGGCTGAACGCGCTGGCGACGCTGAGTGCATCGTTCGTGGGGGCAATCCAGCCAGCCCTTTGTACACCGCAGCGCTACTCTACATACCCCCAGCCTGGGTGCTCGAGAACGCCGCTGTACTCAATGACGAGCAGCCGATGGGCACCGGCGAGCGTGACTACGCACTGCTCTACGTCGATGGGACAGTGAACAACCAACCACTGCCGGCCACCTTCCCCGCCCTACCGTTCTCAAGTGAGCTACTTTCTACCCGCATCCGTAACGCGGGCATCGTCGTGGCTGGCTACCCCGCTGGTGACCTGCTCGCCCGCGGGTCGTTGGTTGACCTGATTCCTCACTCGGCTGACACGAGCATTTCTGAGTTGTTTACCTTTGGTTCCAACCGGGCAGATGTGTTTTCTATTCGCGGCAGTGTTGTTGGTGCTCAGGGAGCGTCTGGTGGACCAGTACTCAATGCAGCGGGTGAAGTCATCGGTATGATTGCCACCCGCGGAGATGATGCGGTTGATGGGGCGGGTAGTCTACGGGCCATCACTCTGTCACACGTGCACCGGACGATGCTGCAGGAGACAGGGTTTAGTTTAGCTGAGAATCTCGACGGGAACTTGGCCCTGCGCTCCCAGGTGTTTGCCGACACACTCACTCCATTTTTGTTGTCAATTCTACAAACCGCGCAGTAGCTAATTGCAGACACTCAAAAAGCGGCGCCTACCGGCGCCGCTTTTTGAGTGTCTCTTGTCTCCCGGCCACCAACTAACCAATAGTCTTGGTGTAAATAGTCTGGGTTGGGTAGGCGAAATCAATCCCCCGTTCAGCAAACTCTTTCATCAGGGTAAAGTTAAACGTTTGTTGGATATCGAGATAGTCAGCGTATTCAGCCGACTCAACGTGGTATACCACGTCAAACAGTAGGGCTGAGTCAGCAAACGTCGTAAAGTGCACCCGGTCGAGCCTCGCACCCTCTATGGCTGCAAACGCTCGCTCGACAATACTGTTGACTTGCTCCACTTGCTCGCGCGGGGTTTCGTAGGTGATACCAAACTGGGACGCAATCCGACGTTCAGCCATTTTTCTGAAATTCTGCACGCGGACGCTAGTGAGCTCGTTGTTAGCCACAACCAACTCTTCACCCTGCAGGGTTCGGATTCGGGTGGATTTGATGCCAATTTTCTCCACGTTACCCGAATCAGTCCCCAGCACAACGTAGTCACCAATCCGAAATGGTTTATCAAAGTAAATCGAGAACGACGCAAACAAGTCAGTCAGCACACCTTGCAGCGCAAAGGCAATGGCAATCCCACCAATCCCTAGCCCAGCAATCAATGATGTCACTTCAATTCCAACGTTCGACAAGACAAATATCGTCCCCATTACCCACAGCACGATACCAGCAATCATCGTAATCAGGTCAGACGCTGCGGCGGCGGCCGGATCTACCACCCCATCGCCATCCTCGTCGGTCTCGACGTAATTCGTAACACCATACCGGATAAAACAGTTGGCAATCTGAATCCCCTGCCACACAAACGTAAAATACAGTACCCCAGTGATGATTTGATCAGCGAGGGTAGGTAGGGTGTACAGCTGCAACGCGACGTAAAACGCAATCAAATTGTAGACCCAGGGACGTACGCTTTTGCTCGCCGCAACCAGCGTGTCGTCAAACTGCTGGGTGGTTTTCTGGGCCAGGGCATCAAGCCGAACAATCACCACTAGCCGAATAAACCAAAACAGCACCGAAATCCCCACAAACAACCCTACCGCAATGGTCAGTTTCTGCACATCAATCTCCCCAAGTAACGGGATAGTTGCGGTAGCGGCGGGGACCAGCTGCGACAGTGAGGTAAATAACGAATCAAACATAAAATAGTTGCTACTGAGTAAATAGATACACAGTAACAAATGAACAGCATCATGCAAAGAAAAACGCGCCCGAGGGCGCGTTTGGGCGTTATTACTCGAACGTACCGCCAGGACGACACTGCTCTGGAAAGTCTGGGTCAGCCGGGTCAGCCGGACACTGCGATAGTCGAGACTCTGCGTCGATTTCACGTGTTGCCTGATCATCAGACGGAAAGGGCCTCCCATAGCTTCCAGACTGCCCTCTGGTGAGTACAAAATTGCCGATGCTTTTAGTTCTTGTCATATTCTTCTCTCCTCCTTCTTGTATAATCACCCCTCCCAATTCGGGTAGTGATCCGCTCGCTTAGTTGCAAGTCGGTGGCAAGATAAATCGTTGTTTATTCTGCCACCGACCGACAATCCCTGAAACCAACACGACTCACCTGGTGGGCGAGTCGTTTTGGTTTAGGATTCTTGATCTATATACCAACCGACCCGCCGTAAGCGAGAAGCACCAGTACAAACAAGACAAACTGTGACCGGCGGCTGTCTGTACTCATGATGGTGGCATATGTCTGGGTCATATAAATAATATACGCTGAGGCTTATCGCCTGTCAATTTGTGACTAGGTAGTAGTGGCTGTGGTGGTAGGAGTAGTAGTGCCAACGGCAGAGGCAGGCGTCGTGGTACTCACCGTTGTCGTCGCAGCAGCCACTGGCACGGCAACAGCTGGTGCCACCGGTCTGCCATCAACACCAACGAGTGTCAGCGCGTCGGCCGCCAGGGCAAGCGACTGGTCGCTCTGTCGGATGAAGTCTTGGTAGACCGTCATAGTCTGGAGTTGGGGCAGATCGACTGCTAGCTGGTGCAGTACAGCGTTTGCTTTAGCGAGGATGTCTTGGTCAGTGACGGTAGTGACGGCCGTGGTGAGCTGGCTGATGGCGTTAGTCAGCTCAGTCTGGCGCTGTGACCGTTCAACTGCCATCTCGTCTGCGGTCAGCACTACCGGTACGACTGACTCGATCGCGACCTGCTCACGCACCGCGAGGTTTGTCATAAAAACAATCAACTTTTGCGTCCGCACCAGGACGTCGACGAGCGCTTCACGGGCAGCCAGTTCAGTGTCTGGGGTTCCCGCTTGAGTAATAGCCGTGCTGATAGTCCGGTCAATATCCTCAATCCGACGCGTGACATCTACTAGTCCTTGGTTAGATACTGAACCGTCTAGTGAGTTCAGCAGCTCCCGCACGCGGGTGGTGTTCATTTCTACCCGGGCCATCAATTTGTTGTACGCTGGGACGGCGGGCGTCTGGGTCTCAGGGTCTTTGACCAGAGACGCGTCAATTGCATTTCCAATCAAATCGCCGGGCTGGGCAGCGGTGCCGTCAACATCGTTCCGGTTAAGCGATTGGGCTTGGACCCGCAAACTAGAATCAAACGCGATGGTCGCAATAGTGGCTCCGTCTGCGTCAGAAGCACGCAAGACTTCGATCTCACGTTTGGCGTTATCACTGTGGACTTTGACTGCTGCTGCGACAGATGCCTCTACCTCAGTGGTCAGTAGGCCTTCATCTGCGAGCAGACGTGCTTCGGCAATCCGACGGTTGAGGCGGGTGGTTTCCCATTCGACTTTTTCGTAACTACCCCAGGTGAGTGTGCTGCGGACTTCTTCATTAAATTGCACCTTGACCGCGTAGAGCGTGTCGCCAGGCACGGTTCGTTCAGCCATAAACGGAACAAACACCAGCACAAACACCGCCGCTACCCCACCGATTTTAAACAACAGCTGGTATGGAATCATAAACTGTCCAAACGTATCGGTTAGGATTTGAGTGCGAGCAGCGTTCTTGATGCTTGAACCTTGCGCTTTTGCTACTTTCATCGACGCTGGCAACGGGTGATACTCCATGTACGATACAACCCGTGCACGCAAATCAGCCTGTTCACTCTTTTTGAGTTTCACAGTCTGTGATTGTTTATGCAGTTGTTCGCTAAAGCGTTTCATATTATATAGTTTTTTTGTCAGCGGCTCTTTTGCGGGCAGCACTCTTTCTCTTTTCGTCGGCAAATTCATCTTGGGCTTCGATTTTTTGCCGGAGCAGCTTGAGTCCGCGGTGGATCCGAACTGAGATGACATTTTCCTTCTCTTCGGTCAAGACACTCATTTCTTTGGGGCCGAGTCCGTCGACAAACCGCAGGATGAGGACTTCTTTGTACACGTCAGGGAGTTCTGCCATCAGTTCAAACGCTTTGCGACCGTCAATGGTGGCGGCCAGTGCTTCGGCCGAGCTTTCGGACAGTTCCTCGAACGATCCTTCGTCTATGCCGTCGATATCGAGCAACGCGTCGAGTGAGGCCTCTTTTTTCTTCCGATAGGTATCAATAATGAGATTATTGAGTACTTTGTATAAAAACGGTCGGAATTGCTCGATATCGTAGCCCTTGCGCACATAAGACCACACTTTGGTGTACGTGTCATGGACCAAATCAATCGCTTTTTCACGATCACTGATCCGCATACACGCGTGCCGAAACAGCGCATCGTTGTATAACTCATATGCATCAAGGAACCGCTGTTCGTGGCCACTCAGGTTATCAGTAGATTGCTCAGCTGCCATGTTGTGACCATTATACTCGAAGACGCACGAGTTAGCTAAAACTTTCAAGAGAAATACTCTGTGCTATGATTTGTACATGTTTGAAAAATTACGAAATATGGCAGAAGCAGGTAACCAACGCGCTGCTGAGAATCTTGAAAGGGAACGAGCGCGAGGTAGAGAACTTGATGCTGAATTAGAACAAGCAACCGCTGATGTTGCAGCTGCTGACGAAAGGCTAGCTAATATAGATCAAGAAATAGCAACGGATAAACAGGTAGTCCTTGATAGAATTACGCATTCAGAAGCTCGAATAGCGGCAGCGGAAGCTGCTGCAGCGCAGATTGAAACCGAACATCAAGAGAACATGGATCGTCACCGTGAAGATCTCAGATTAGCAGAACTGAATCTTGCAGCAGCCAAGGCAGAGAGACTTGAGGCTGAAAAAGGTCTTACAGAGACAGTGGAACGAATAGCTAATGATGGTTCTGTGGACTGACGGGGTTAAAGTTGACTAGCTTAAACCCCTAATCCGCTCCACCAATTCCGGCAATTCTTCCACCAAAAAGTGGTTTTTGTCGGTAAATGTCACTAGTTCTGCCTCGGGCAGGGCCGCTTTATACTTGAGAGCGTGTTCATAGGGTACTATAAAGTCATCTGTGGAGTGCATCAGAATAATTTGTTCGGCTTTTCCAGACAGTTTTGACAGATCTTCATTTTTAAACCGAAAACTGCCAGAGTCTGCGTCGTAAAAACCTTCTTCTTGGACTGGGCACGACATAATAATCAGTGCTTTTACTCGAAAAGACACTTCGTTTTCAGTGAAATAGCGAGTGAGAAACATCGCCCCTAGCGAACAACCGATCAAAATTACATCATCTCGCAAGTGTTCAAAATGTCGCTCAAACCAAATCTTCCATTCTTCGTACAGCGCATTGTTCTTGTTAGGCATCGCCGGCATAAACACTTCATACCCATCACCTAAATCAGCCGCCAGGGTACCAGTCCATTTTTTAGATGATTGGGACGAAGGCAGGTCCCAAATATCTTTAGTTTGTAATCGTTCAATAAACCTAGAATGCGTTTCAAACGACTCTCCCCCATGAATATAAAATACTTGTTTCTTTTCCATACTCTACTATAACCAATCGTTTCGTTTAAACAAGAACAACACCAGCGACACCAGCAGGACAATCGTGCCGAGCACCACTGCAAACGCCCAGGGTGACTGCATCCCTGGTAACGGCACGTTCATACCGTAGAGTGACGACACAATAGTGGGAATCGTCAGGAGGATGGTGAGTACCGTAAGGGTCTTGATGCGATTGTTTAGGGTGTTTTGCAGGATCGCCTCGGCGGCACTGCGTACATTTTGGATGGTTTTAAGCACTGAACGGGCACTATCGACCAACTGGGCGTTGTCGATGGTAAGGTCTTCCATCAGTTCGTCGTCTTGGCTGTAAAACGGCAGCGCTCGGGTTTTGGTCACTTGCAACAGAGCGCTGTTGGTCGGTAATACAGCCGCAATCATGTCGTTGAGCTTGTTTTCATACGTCACAAACCGCACGATTTCGCGACTACCGATCTGGCGCAGCTGCGCGCGGTCTTTGTGCACGGCGCGGCGCAGCTTGACCAACTCCTTCTCAAAGGAAACCACGATTTCTTGTAGGATTTGGATAAACAGCTTGGTTTTCTGCGTGGTATGAACCACGATAGTGCCTTCGAGCAGAGGTTTGAGCTGTGGCACAGCTCGCTGCGCGACCGTCAGCACAAACGACTCCCCGACGCAGATCATCAGCGGCGCCGTCTCGGTATCCTCTTTTTTCTCGGCAAACGGGTAACGGGTAAAGAAATACGTCACACCAGCCGACCGTTCAAACCGTGGAACCTCGTAGAAATCCAGCGCATCCTCAATCAAAGCATCATCGAGCCCCAATTCCACAAATAGCTCCGTCAGCTCGATTTCAGTCGGTGCCACCGCATGAATCCACACCCCAGAGCGAGTCTCAGTGACTTCTTTTAGTTCAGTATCTTTCAGGGTGCGGAAGTAGCGAGTGATCATATGAGTTCTTTTTTGAGCTGTTCGAGGAATTGATGGAGGATTTCGGTTCGTTGCTGCGCAATTACCCTTGCGGTATCAGTGTGCAGTCGGTCTTTTGCAATTAGTAGTCGTTCGTAGAACAAATCTAGGCTCTGTAATTTGGCATCAGCTTCTCTATTTTCAGCAAATGGGTCTGTGCGGTGATACAACGGTCGTCCCATCTGCCCACCTGAAGAAAAGGTGCGCATGATGGATACAGCCCCAGTAGCTTCTAACTTGTCTGCGTCACAGAGGATTTTTCCTTCGAGCGTTGCGGGAACTTCTTTCTTGTTAAACGAACAACCGGAAATCACTGCCATCACTTGGCTGATTTTCTCTTGCGGATAACCAGAGAGGTTTTCGAGCACATGTTTGGTTAAAACTGCACTTTCTGCTGGCGCTTGATCGGATTTGGGGTCGTTTTTGGCGTAAATCACTACGTCATGCAGCAGTGCCGCCGGGATCAACACATCCAAATCTCCACCTTCGGCAGCAGCAATTTGCTCAACGTTTTTCAACACCTGCAACGCATGACTTCCATCATGACTGGGATCATTCCCCCGTTCATCAATAATATGTAACGCCTGATCAATTAGTTGCTGTTTGAGCGTGTTATTCATGCGGCTAGTATAGCAGACACCATCCTCGACTTGCAAAAATGTATAATTTGTATATTATATACAGTATGAAAAGCTACACAGCGACTGAATTACGCAAAAAGTTCCACGAAGCCTACAACCAGGTGCGGTTTGGGGGTGAGGCTATCACGATCACCCACCATGGAGATGATTCTGTGATCATGATTCGTAAGGCTGACCTGTACCCAGAGCCAACCGCAGACGAGCTATTTACCGTTGCGCGCCACAGCGGCGTCTTTACTGATACTGACGACGTAATGTATGAGTAATCAAACAGATCAATTGACTACTGTACTCCAAACCGGAGACATCGTACTAGCACCATTTCCGTTTGCCGATCATTCAATCACCAAACTGCGACCCGCTATCCTCGTCAGTCAACTGCCACGCAGCGGATGGCTCGTCGTCTACATCACCTCCGCCGATAGCGACACCGCACCATACGACGTCCCCCTCAGTCCAGACAGCACTAATAACCTCAAAAAACCCTCAGTGGCAAGGGTGAACCGGATGACCGTCATTGCTGAAACCATGATTGTCCGGCACTTTGGACAATTGAGCCCTGCAGACAAAATCAATATACAGAGCAAACTACAGAGCATCAGTGCAGATTTTTAGCTGTCCAACACCGAGTGTAGGACATGTTTCTACCCCAAAAACGCCAACGAGACCACCGAAAAAACTATCGCTACTACTTTCTGCCAGTTCATGTGTTCTTTGAAGAAAATAACCGCTAAAACAATCGGGATCAGGATATACATCGAGTGAATGGTCTGTACGACCGAGAGGCTTCCGCCCTCCGAAAAAGCAAACAGCATTAGCCAAGCTCCAGAGAAAGCGTTATGACCCGTGGTTAGCAGATGTTAGACACCGACTGGGGCCATATCAAAACTGCCCGACATGTGTCGGGCAGGGTTTAGTTCTTCTGAAGAATCATGGTAAACCACTCTTCTTGCCGACTTTGTTGATTGCAGTACACCTCGGTCAAGCTGTCAGGCTTCACGCCCAAAACCGTTTCTCGTGTGTAATAGTAATACCGTCGCTTGGTATGACCGTCATCGACCACAGCGGTTTCATACTGGTCACGACGCTTGAGCGAAATGAACACTACTCCACCAGGATTAAGGGCCGTAGCCACTGCTTCCAGCACAACCTGCAAATCTTCTTTGGGGTTATGAAGTAACGAAGCAAATGCAAACACTACATCCAACCCATTTGGAAAATGGTACCGCATCACATCTGCGACTTGAAAATTACCCATTGGATTCTCATTCCGAGCCATTTTGATATAGACCGAAGAAATGTCGATCCCTAAGTAGCTAGGGGTTTTCGTCAGGATGTACTGTGCCTCACGACCGTACGCACATCCAATCTCGAGTACCACCGGTGTTTCAACATCAACGTAGCTGAAAGCAAGATCAATATCGTCTACCCGTGGTGGTATCCCGTCATATTGCCGACGATACTCATTGGCACCTGCATTGTAAGCATCTTTGATTGATTGATTCATAACTTAACCAATATACCATCGACGTCTTCGTACAGATGGTCAATCGAGCCGCAGGCACCATTGACCGCAATCAAGGTCCGCGCATCTTTGTGATTAAACGGACCCCGCCAAATTAGCTCATCAGAAAATGGTTCATCTGAGCAGACAAAGTAGGTTCTCTGGCTGCGCACTCGACGCAATTTGCCCGCCAGTCGGACTGGCCATGTCACAATTGAAGAAATTTCCACTGGTCACCTCGCTTTTTGCTTAACAATCTGACTTGAAAATACTACAAATTTAGACTAAAGGCAATGATGTCTGAGATTTTGCAATCAGCATTGAAGTGATGGAGCTATAAAACATAAACAGCTCAGCGTTGCAGTTGCGAGCAGCGGCAATTTTAAAGAAAAAGTTACTAACTCCCGAAGCAATCGCCCCGCAAACAGCTACCACAAACCAGAGTTCCATACTTCGTACTAACGAACTTCTCCTGGCATTGATAATACTTCGATAAACTCTTCTTTATTGGACTTCATCATTTCGAACTCCTCGTCAGTTAGATCTAATTCGACATTGTCTATTACAAACTCAATAATGTCCCGAGCTTCATCTGCCGTCACGCCGTTGTTACTAAACAAAAAATCAACCGTTCCGTCGCCATCGTAATCGAAGCGCCACTGGTATATATCAATTTTTGTATCAGTAGTTACGACTGTGGCCGAGGCGAGCATATTTGGTGTCGTCAATATATATAGTTGTCTAACAGTAGTCCTGCCTTCTGAGTAATATGTATAGTCAATTGGGAAAATACCAAAATCAGTGCCTCGCATCATCAGCGTAAATTCTGGCGCTGCGTTTAGGTCCACTTCAATGCCTTGGTTAATAAACGAACTGGGTCCAACGTTTTTGATTTCTGAATATGGCAGCTTGAACTCCTCGTGTAATTCCAAAATACCAGAAAATGCGCCGGTTGGATCGACTGCGTAGATGGATACCGGCGATTCTCTATGAGCACTTAATTCAAATCGAAAGAACGAACTAGGCTGCTCTTCAATCCCAACACCAGTAGTTGATCGATAATCTGTCGGCTCAGGTAGTGGATTTTTGTTTATCCCAGCCAGAGCAAATACGTCTTGTGATTCGAGATAAGCCCACAACGGCGCTTCTATCCAATCATCTACGATAGCAAATTCCTCTTCCATATCAATCCCGACTAAAGTACCCAGGACGAATTGTTCAACAATTGCATCGAGCAGCTCTATTGATGGGTTTCTGGCAGCGTCAATCATCTCTTGCGTGGGTTCGGTTGCTAGATTAATGACCGATTCAGCCAACACTCTACGTTCCGCAAGGAGCTGTTCTCGGGGTGATAACTCAATTTCCTCGACCGCTGGATTAGTGGACTCAGTAGTAAGGTTCGATTGCAGAGATTCAGCTGGCGCTTGTACTGTTTGGCTCCAGAACACAAACCCAAATAAAGCCAAGACTACTACTACAATTGCCAGTTGGATTGATTTCATAGGTATAGGAAACTGGTTTATTACTTACTTTTCAATTTGTTCCATATTTGTTTACCGATACTAAAGGCAACAAACCCAGCCAACAAAATTAACCAAAAACTAACAGCAGTTCCCATCATTGCTGAGGCATTGAAAGCAGGAGCAAACATTGACCCAGTTCCTGGACTAGTCGGGACACCACTCCAATATATAAGGAGACCTGCTGGTATAGACCAACTTGCAATGTACTTGAGCCAGTTGTGGAGGAGAGTTAAAGGCAGAAGTAAGAGGCTGAGAAAGAATATATTTAATTCAAAAGACGCCATGGAAAATGGTCGGATAAAAGTATCAATGTAAGAAATTTCACAATTTAATCGAATTAAGTTTTCCGGTACATAGTTACAATGTGTGTAGTAAACAGTACTAAAACGACCTACGAACCAACTAGCAAACAGTAGGAAAGCTAGGACTAGCTTTTCAGGACTCCAAAATTCTTTAAGATATTGAACGATATTGGTTTTCATACGTAGTAATTACGAGTAGTGGTAGTTGTTTAGTTTATCGTATCATGGAGTGAAGCGTTTTTGCCTCGTGAGGTAATTTTTATTCAACTAATACTTGATTGACCAAGGCCTGTTGTAAAGCTTGGAGTAGTTCCGTTAATACCTGTGACTCACCAGCAGTTAAGTAACTACGCTGCTGCAACACTTGTGCCAGCTGCTGCAGCGCAGCTGAGATGACTGCAGCGCTATCAGACTGGTCGAGAACGTTAGTTGACGTCGCGATTCCGAGTACTTGGGCACTTGGAGCTCTCGATCCGACACGAGTGGCTGATGATGATTGCGGTTGAGAGTCGGTGACTTTTATCGCAACTTGTTCTATTGATACAGGTTGACCACTCGGTGAATAAACCTCGTCGACCACTCCGTCACCATCTATATCAACCCGTACGTTGCTAAATACGTCATCTTCTTTCGCAAATACGGCTGTGGTAAATGGAGTAGTGGTGATGTCTTCTCTCCGGAACCTCGTCTTGGTCGGCTCACCTTCTACGATATCTTCGATAATCAGACTAAAGCTACCCTCGGCGTACCCATCAATGAATACTTCGTATTCGGTTGCGCTGGGAATATACAAATACGAACTACTCCCGATTTGGAAGAATCGGCTGCCAGGTATATTTTGCGCGATCACTGGAAAACCATCTATTACCCCAGTGACACCAGTCTGATTACCGTTTGAATCCTTTGCAAAAAGGTGTACCGGCGAGTACGTGGAGAGACCGTCGTATGACTCACCGTCATACGCTGGCAAGGTGGTCGTGATGTAATCACTATCAGGCAAGGCGCTGCGGCTCATTAGAGCGAATATCAGGTCTTGTACGTCCGCTGGTTCTGACAGGTTGGCATGAATGGCAGGTAAAATATCATCACTATCTTCATCTGAAGCAAGAAGATTGTAAACCAGCAAATCAACGTAGTATGTTTCTTTTGCACCTTGATATCCCTCTGCCGACAAAGTCATCACCGTTTGATCGCCGTACAAGCTCATCTGGGGGCGAACTTTGGTAAGCGAAACAGCCGGGTCACCACAAGAGAAAAAACAGTTACGGCCAAATGTACTGTCATATATGATACCGGCTGTAGTAAGCACCCCCGTACCAACTATTTCAATCACTTCAATGTTTTCTGGTATTTCGTACGCTGAGAGACTATTGATGGCTTCCAAGCCTTGACGGACGATAAAATCGTTTAATACGGTTGGTTTTTCTAATTCAGCATCGCGAGGATCCTTTCTACCTTCAGCACCAGTTAAAAACTGCTTTAACTGCGTCTGGTTTTCAATACCGTTTGGGTAGAGCATCCTGATATCAGACAGATACGCCCCAATACCGGTGAAGGTGATCATTGGGTTGGATAGACTCTCAAAATAAGCAGCACTAGGCAATAGCGCATTCGCGCCAGGCAAATTACGCACGGTGCGCCGAAAACTAATTGGCTCCAGCACAAGTTGCTCAGGACGAGACAGGCCTTCCAGACCATGCAACAATCGGTTTATGGCTTCTGGAGTACCTAATTGCGGGCTACCAAGTAAAATAAGCTTGTCTATGTATTCCAGAGGGCACTGGTCGGTTGGATTGTCAGCACAACTCTTTTCTAGTGATTGCAACATCGCTTTGGCCAACAGACCCCCGTTGGAATGAGCGACGATGGTTACTTTTTTGCTGGGGGTAGCTCGAGCTAGTTTGACCAGCTCATTTGTCGGGAACAAGGTTGTTTGCTCTGAACCAACGATTGTTCCGTTAGCGACAATATCCCGAACATCATACCGCCAGTCATACGCGAACACTTTGTAGTCATTGATAACTCCTGCAATTTTCTCTGCCTCCAATCGCTCAAGCCACGTGTCATACACAATGAGATCAGCCCCAGCTAAATAATTGGTACGACCAATTACATCTCCAAACTTTGTATAAACATCATTAACAGACTGACCTGCCTCATTCATACGCAAATCAGTTATGTCTTGTCCCCGATTTACTGACGGCTCCCACAGCTGATCCTCTGTCCCAAGTGCACCGTCTTTATACAACCGACTAGCCTGAATCCCGGGGAGGAATAGGACACTGGAAGCGCCGACTGGTTCTGGTTCGGCCAACTCGACCGCGAACGTTATGATTGTGGTATCAATCAGTACCAAGAACCCAGGGTTAAACTCTAGCTGTGCGTACGCTACTGTTGGTAACATCCAGTCAATCAATACTTCGTACCAGTTCCTTTGTACCTGAAATACCGGGCCAATATTTTCTAGTACCTCGCTTACTAAAGTATAAGTACCTGTAGCAACAAACGGCGGTATGTAGTTTAGAGGAAGGTTTTCGTACACAGTGTAACTATCGCCGTCGTGATAATACAGACGATTAAACACACTCCAATCAGGATTATCTGGCTTGGCAATACTGGTGATTGCAGCTGATGTTGGGATTTTATCAACAATGACAGTGTCACCAGCCCCAAACTCAATCCCGTTGTATGCATGAGCGACTGATTGCACCTCACCGCTCCCCAACTCTAGCCCAAAAGGGTTATTGCAGTCAGTAATCTCCTCTGAAAACTCCCCCATTCCATTCATCACGTCGATATAAGTGATGGATCCGCAATCAGCCTGTACCAGTGCGGGTAGAGCACAAAAAATCGCCAGCAAGGCGATACAGAGTAGGGAGAGTTGATAAGACGTTCTAACCGATGGGCTTAATTTCATGTTTTTGATTGTATCAATTTCGCTCCAGGAGGACAGTTGATAACTTTTTGGATAACTTGGGGATAAAGTACATCCACCTAGAACTGTGTACTTGGTGACTACTCGCAATTTTCTCTCAGAGGTGGTATATCTTGCGGACTTTGGTGATGATTTGTCACTGGAGTGGGTAAACCAGTGGTAATGGGTTGAAACGGAGTGTATCTCCAATCCTTCCCTGCCTCGCTCAGTCATGATGTGCTACAAGCTCTGCTTGTAGCTAGTCAAAATTTAGAAGAATTATTGAGTGTCGTGGGTGTAAGCAGAAGCTTCCACCCCTTCGCTCGGGAACTAAATGCAAGCCAGCTTTCATTTAGTTCCTCTCATCAAAAAACGGTTCATCTAAGCAGACAAAGTAGGTTCTCTGGTTGCGCACTCGACGCAATTTGTCCGCCAGTCGGACTAAACACGTCACAATTGAAGAAATTTTCACCGGCTATACCTCGCTTTTTGCTTAACAAGCTGATTTGAAAATACTCTAAATTTAGACTAAAAGCAATGAGGTCTGAGATTTTGCAATCAGCATCGAAGTGATGGAGCTATAAAATAGCTCAGCGTTGCAGTTGCGAGCAGCGGCAATTTTAAAGAAAAAGTTACTAACTCCCGAAGCAATCGCCCCACAGACAGCTACAATAAACCAGAGTTCCATGGGATAAGTATAGCAAAACTACCCGACTAATGCCGGGTAGTTTTGACCTTAAGAACTATAAGCTTCCGTCCTTTCTAAACCTCTCAAGCTAAGAATCAGGTACTTTATTTATTTACACCAGTTTACAGTAGAGTCGTTGCATGAGCGCACAGACAAGTGAACACCCGCACAACACGAATCTACACTGTACTATTACTAGTCTCCTACACTCACTCGATCAGATAAAATCAGACTGATCGCTGACAGCAGTTGTTTTAGTGTTTGAGCTTCACTCTTGGTCAAGCTCTCACGCTTTTGCAAGACCTGAGTGAGCTGCCCAAGCGCATTAGTGACCAATATACTAGTATCAAGTTGTTTAATTGCATCTTCTGCTGCGGAAACCTCCAACCTTTGTTTTCTTAGCAATCTGTCCCCCACACGGGTGGCAGAGCCAGATTGTGTACGAACAGACTCAGGCAGCGCAACGATGAACGTGATGGTCGTAAGTTCAAGCGGCCCAAACTGGGCATGTGCAGTTGTAACAAATAGCTTACGCAGCCACCGCATGGGTGCAAATACTTGCTGCGGAGTGCCTCCAAGCCCTGCAGAGTCTATTGTATGTACTAGTGTGTAGGTACCAATAGCATTAACTGTGTATGAATGGTCATTAACATAGTCCGCACCAGCATGGTGATACAACGTGAAACTAGGAGTGGAAGTAAGTGATGTATTATCGTCGAACGTTGCTGTTGGACTAAGGTCTACCGGCAAGCTATCGAGAGTCAATGTCATCCCATCAGTAATAGACTCCCCACCAATACTGATATCGACGTTACTAAACCGTGAGCCATCAACTATACCAAATGGATCACCACAGTTAGCTGGCAAACGCGACTCCTCCTCACCAGTAGATGAGTTGAGCTCTACAATGGCGCCACAAGACCCTAGAGCGTCTTTTGATGTTGACATCACCAACAGAAAGATCATTCCAACAATTAGCCAACCTTTATTACTCAACAATAAATTTTGTGTATTCATAATTTGAGTATACCACCAGACCATTCGCTTTTTCTTGGCTGGGGTGGTATATTTTGCGGACTTTGGTGATACGTTATTACTAGAGGTTTGAGAGAAATTCTGATGAGTTGAAAGCAAGGATTAGAACCTAGATGCAGAAGAAATATTGAGTGTCGTGGGTGTAAGCAAAAGCTTTCACCCCTTCGCTCATAGACAAAGTGCAGAAGAAATATTGAGTGTCGTGGGTGTAAGCAAAAGCTTTCACCCCTTCGCTCGGAACCTAAATGCAAGCCAGCTTTCATTTAGTTCCTCGCTCGGGGTGTAGCATAATGGTAGTGTACGCGCTTTGGGAGTGTGAGGCCGGGGTTCGATTCCCCGCTCCCCGACAATAAGAAAACATCCAGAACTTTATGTTCTGGATGTTTTCGTATAGTTCGAGCGGGGAATCGAAAAGAGCGAATGTATCGCCCGGAGCAAAGCGAGGACGATTTGAGCGCCGGGGTCGCGTCGCACAGTAGTTTGGAGTCGTGAGACGAACATAATACTGCTGCAAAGGCGACCGATTCCCCGCTCCCCGACAAATACAAAAGTTCCTGGAAATATTTTCCAGGAACTTTTGTTATTTTCGGCGGAGGAGAATGTGAATAGTTTCACATTCGTGGGGAATCGAACGCCGGAGTCGTGTTGCTACGCAACAGACGAGGTGTGTCCCGCGGCACTTATGAGCGTAAGCGAATTTGTGACCGTCAGGACGATTCCCCGCTCCCCGACAATAAGAAAAAGACTGAAACCTAGTGTTTCAGTCTTTTTCTTATTGTTCAGACTAAGGGCCTCTCCAACACTTCACTAACCCGCCCCGCCAGCTCCACGTCCTTATCTGTTATCGTATTCCCAGCGTCATGTGTAGTCGTCTCAATTCGCAGCGTATTGTAGCCATAGGTCACCGTCGGATGATGATTCAACTCATCAGCTAGATCGCAGACTGCCGGTACAACTGCTTGCAACTCGGTAAAATCATTGAATTTCCAGTTCCCTACTAATGTTTCACCTGAAACGGTCCAGGCTGGGTTGTTTGCCAGTAAATATGTAATAGAATCTTTTATAGCTGGTTTCATGTGCAACAGTGTATCATATCTGGCAAATCTGCCGGGTAAAACACCATTCGTTCCATATGAAACGTTTCACGTGGTACACATATCTCTTGTTCCACATGGCACCGATCTGCTCAATCACAGGATAACGTTAGGGATATACTTCACAGAAGCGTACTTATCTGCAACCACAATCCTCACGGCGGCAATATCTATCTGCCACTCCAGATAACATTGATTTTCTAATAGCCAAGATTCAATCGTGCGGTTCATCCGCTGGATCTTTTTAAAATGCACGTTGTCCTCTGGTTGCCAAGTTTCATGTGTAACAGCTCGCTCTAGCGCCGCTTTAGTTTCATATGAAACGGTTTTAACCTCGACAAACCGGATTATAGCGGTATCACCTGTCGTTTCCCGTGCAACGATGTCAATCTCACCCCACTTCTTGAGGTAATTAATCTCTAACACAATAAAACCTTTGCTTTTCAGGTAATTGACGGCGAGTTGCTCGCCGTACGCGCCGATTTCGTTTTTTCTCCCTTTTTTATTTGCTTGTTTCATATGAAACGTTTCACGTGGCATGTTTATCTCATTTCACGTGGAATACCCTGGTAGTATAACAAATAAAAATAAAGGACAGATTACTAATCTGTCCTTTATCCACATATCCACAGTCTTATACACAGTTGTACACCGTTACTTATAAAAGACTCACTCATTGGTCCGTACCTGCCTTGGATGGTGACGCGGCCGATGTACTCGCTTCGCTCCGTGCATCATGCTTCCGGTGGTTTCGATTACCCCGAAAGACACATTTGTGTCTTTCTCCAGGCCTTCAAATACAAAACACACCCAGACGGGTGTGTTTTGTATTTGTGCGGCCTGGGGTAATCGAAACCCCGACTGATCCTTGGCAAGGACCCGTTATACCACTTAACCAAGGCCGCATGGTGTAATTGTACTTATTTTACTAGGTCTGTTTGCATCAGATTGATCCAGGTGGTCAACTTACGCTTCAGGCCAGTGCTGCCGATTATAGTATTTCCCACCCCAAAGTGCAATGGCTTGGTTTGGGTACTAGCAATAACCTGAGTGCGGTGAAATTGCGCGTAGGGGAGCCGGAGCGCCTTGGACCAGCGTTTCATACAGATCGACTCCGTGTGGGCAGGGTAGAGCACCAGCTGGGCCCGTACTTGGGTACGTTCCACCCCGAGGTATTCACTCAAAAACCGCAGAAATATCGCGTGACTATTTATTGACGTACCTGACAGACGGATTGTCCGCTTGTCAGCCATGTCACCGTGCCCGACGTACAGCATCAACCCCGCCACAAACAGGGGATCGGTCTTGTAGTGCTTGAATTCAGTGGCCGCTGAGCGTTCTAAGGCTTGGTAATTGGCGCTACGCTGCGTGCCAAGGGTCTTGTTGACCAGTCGCAGCCGTTTGGCGTTTTCCTGACCAGCCCGGCGTTTGTTCTGTACGGTGACAGAAGCCGACACAGCGTTACCAGCCAACCATTTGGAGATGGTGGATTTGCTCACGGCACAGACCTTGGCTATTTCTGCCAAGGTAAAGCCGCGCCCGCGTAACCGTATGGCCTGGTCATAGTTTTCTTGATTTCGAACCATATGGTTCGTTTATTATACACTAGTTGTATATGTTTCGTTTGGGTATAAAAAGGCCGCCTGGGGAGGGCGGCCATGGTTTAGTCCTGTTATCCACTGATTGCAGCGACCCACCCATTGGACAAGATTGCAATAATCTCTGGGGCGGCCACATTCCTTGGTTTTCAGTTTTCCTCACCTGTTCTTCACGATACTCCGATGCGATATCGGGTGACACATAGCCAGCGCCAATTCCCAGCGCCTGGACTGGGCTTTTCTCGCCGCAAAGTTCAGCAACCTCGTGAACATAATCTTCTGGTCGTGGATCTAATGTGCAATCCACAAGTGTCATCTCAAACCCATCCAGCTGCGCGTCAGCAGCTAGTTCAAAGATGCGGTCTGCATGTGAATACAGGTTGGTATCATGGGCGCCTTGTACGTGTCCACAGCGCATACATACGTAAGACATAGAAATACTCCCTACATATACACGCATTTCCGATGCGCTCGGTTAACTTCTACCTGTAAGATATGTGAAATAGCCAATGTTTGCAAGTGCTATAAGGATGATGGGTCACAAAATAGACTCTACGGGCCCTCCTCAAACTCTTCGCCAACCACGACAGACCACCCTCGGTCGCCGACGGTGGCGGTGTGTAACGCTCCAATTGGTACATCTAGTCTGTCGCCAACCTTGAGTACCTTGATAGTACCCTCAAAATCAAAGGTCACAGAGCCATCGGTAATGTACAGTGACACCTTGCCTTTGTGCGCGTGCTCGGGGTATTCGGTCCGAGCTGGGTCGGTCCACTCGAAGACTGATTCAAAGCCCTCTTTTTCTAAAGTCTGCATGCAGCGTTCTGATAGTTCCATATAAGCAGTATAGTCGAGATTTACTATGTTTTCCACATTTCCACAAGTGTAATACTAATTAGTAGAAATGTTATAATTACAAAGTAAAAGTCTGCACCACTAAGTAACAGACTTTTACACTTAATCACTACAAGTGAATACATTGATTTTATACCTGTGCTGCAGCCAGGTCAAGATTTTGTATTCACACTAACTTCATAAAATTATGGTGAACCAGACCTTTCTTGATGCTGTTCAAGACACAAAATTAGTAGAACTTACCTTTGACTCAAAAGAAAAAGGTGTAATCACGTGCACTTGCGCCCCAATGGACTATGGCCACATGCGAAATAGCAATTCTCCTGAGCTAAAGTATCACTTCTATAACTTAAAAAGCAACCACCCAATGCCAATCTCTGCTCAGCAGATTATTAAAATGAGGGTGTTAGAAGAAAAATTCGAGCCTAAGAATATCATAAGCTGGCAGCCCGATTGGCATATAGTACGAGACTGGGGAATATACTCCTAAAACAAACAAAAACCACTGCAATTGCAGTGGTTTTTGTTTGTTGTGCACCCAGAGGGACTCGAACCCCCAACGACTGATCCGAAGTCAGTTATGATATCCATTTCACTATGGGTGCGATTGCGAATGTGTGCCGAAACAACACCTTTTCACGTGCGCACTATAATACGTCGAAAAGCGAGAAATAGCAACGGTTTTTTGCTACAATACTGACACTATGCAGATTACAAAGGATTCTATTCCGTCGGAAGTACTATCAGTCGCTGAAACCCTGGAACAGGCTGGGTTTGCTGGGTATCTGGTCGGTGGCTGTACGCGCGACTTGCTACTAGGGAAGACGCCTAAAGACTGGGACCTAACCACGGACGCCCACCCCGAGCAGATCCAAGCGCTGTTTCCCGAGCACTACGCTAACAATGACTACGGCACCATCGGGGTCAAAACCGACAGTGAGGACCCAACCCTCAAAATAATCGAAGTCACTCCGTACCGGACCGAGAGTGGCTATAGCGATGCGCGGCGGCCTGACGCGGTTGCATTTGGCGTGTCACTAGAAGAGGACCTGCAGCGGCGCGATTTTACCTTTAACGCGCTGGCGTACCGGCCGAGCACTGGGGAAGTGGTTGATCTATTTGAGGGGCAGGCTGACTTGGCCGACAGGCGCCTGCGGACCGTCGGTGACCCGGACGAGCGCTTTGCCGAGGATGCATTACGGATGATGCGAGCGGTGCGACTGGCGGCTGAGCTCGAGTGCGTCATTGACCCAGCTACAATGGCAGCCATCAGCCAACATAGCCAGGAAATTACGCGTATTTCCATCGAACGGGTGACGATGGAGTTCCTCAAACTCATCAATTCAACTACGCCAATGCAGGGGATTGTGTTCCTCGAGAAACTAGGGCTATTGCAGCACTTCCTGCCCGAGCTGCTAGATACCATCGGCTGCGAGCAAGGAGGAATCCACGCGTATGATGTCTATGAACACTTACTACGTACGCTGCAGGGCGCAGCGGACAAAGAATTCACGCAAACACTGCGCCTAGCGGCGTTATTCCACGACATTGCCAAGCCAACAACCAGACGAGAGGGCGGTAAGAACAAGAAATACACGTTTTTTGGGCACGAGGTAGTCGGGGCACGAATGACTAAAAAGATCCTTGAACGGCTCAAATTACCGCGCGAAACCATTGACGAGGTAGTCAACCTGGTACGTTGGCACATGTTTTTCTCTGATCCAGCTGAAATTACGTTGTCAGCGGTACGACGTACAATCACTAAGGTAGGGGACGACAACATACAAGACCTGTTAAACCTCCGCGTCTGTGACCGAATCGGGACTGGGCGGCCCAAAGAGCAACCATTTCGGTTTCGCCAGTACAAAGCGATGGTGGATGAAGCCTTACGAGACCCAATATCGGTTAAACTACTCAAAGTAAACGGGGACCGGCTGATGGAACTGACCGGGGAGCGTCCGGGGCGTAAATTAGGCTATGTTTTACACGCTTTGTTGGAAGAAGCCCTCGATGAACCGGGTCTGAACACCGTTGATTATATGGAAAAAAGAGGGGTAGATCTGTACGCCTTACCCGAAGCCGAGCTACAAACCCTGGCCGAAGCTGGCAAAGCCAAACAAGCCGCGGAAGAAGCTACTGCTCTCAAGGACATCCGCCGCGAGCACAAGGTGGGATAAAGGACAAACAAAAAACCGCTCAGATCAGATTGATCGGGCGGTTTTTGAAACTTTACTACTATTCCCCATCACGGGAATATTTGATCACTTGATCAAGAACTTATGTACTGAGTCCATCAATCGAACAATAGGTTCCTTCGATTGAGACTGGTTGGTCGCTTTGCTGCTGGGCGCTCGTTTATGAAAGGCCTGGAGAAGTCAGTTGACGAGAGCTGGGAGGTTCTCACTAACTGGCTTCCCCAGGCCTTTGTGGAGAGCTTATGTTGAACTATGAAGTTCAGGCTGGCGCATATATTTGTGCTAACCAAATTGGTGCTCTATGTTGTATTTGGATACCGTTTCTATGTGGGTGGTCGAAACCGTATCCATCTTCGCTGCTTTAGTTGTGGTCCAAACGATTGTTGCCGTTTGGGTTGAGTTAGTATCTTGCGATACTATTGGAGGTAATACTCAATTGGATTTTGAATGAACTCTTGAAGGGTTAGCGGGAGGGACTTGGTTGGAACGATTGTTCTACTCAAGTCTCTCCCGGTAACTGCTTGCCCTTTCTGGGCCTACCAACAATATACTCCTACTCAAGGACATGGTAAAGGACAAAGCAGGGGATAAGTGGGGATAACTGTCCTTTAGGACTTTTGTTTGACTTGATTGTGTTTCGTGTTGTTATGTATAACAACTAGCAGACAATTTTTATAGCTCTAATGCCAAGTCAACCGAGACGGGGCAGTGGTCACTTCCTAGAACGTCAGGGTGAATTCGCGCTTGTTTTACTAGCTCTTTGAGCGTTTCGTGGACCATCACGTAGTCAATGCGCCAACCAACGTTGCGTTCACGCGCGCCCCCGAAGTGACTCCACCAGGTGTACTGTTCTAGCGCAGTAGGATGGAGTAAACGCAACGAGTCTACAAAGCCACACTTCAGCATCGCGTCAATACCAATTCGCTCTTGCGTGGTGAAGCCTTTTTTGCCCACGTTTGGCTTGGGTCGCGCCAGGTCGATCTCGCTGTGAGCGACGTTAAAATCACCACAAAAAATCACCGGCTTGACGACCTGCAGCTGGTTCATGTACTGCAGATACGCCGGGTCCCATTGCTGTCGCATCGGAATTCTAGACAGGTCGTCTTTGGAGTTGGGGGTGTATACGGTGCTGACATAAAACGCTTCGTATTCTGCCACCATCACCCGACCTTCGTTGGCAGTGTCACCATACTCGTCGGTCAGGTTATACGCTTCAATTATATGAGCCGGAAATCCGTTTACAATGTCGAGTGGTTCTTCTTTTGAGAATATTGCCGTGCTGCTGTAGCCTTTTTTCTCAGCCGAGTACCAATACTGGTGGTAGTCGGGGTACAACGCTTCAAATTCGGCAGCCACTTGCTCGGGCTGAGCCTTGGTTTCTTGTAAACACAGGATATCCGGCTGGTGAGTAGCTAAAAACGGCGCCAACAACCCCTTTTTCTCCACCGCCCTGATGCCATTAACGTTCCAAGAGTAGATTTTCATAGCCTGAGTATAGCAAAATCTGCGTAATTGCTATATATTTCGGTTGCCGGCAGTACTACGGATTGACGGACGGGTGACTTATTTTGACCAGCCGAATGAACCCGCAATGCAAGACAACGGTTCGCGGACGACCGAACAGTCACCCGACCCAGTCTTGAGCGAGCGTCCACTCGTCGACGCCTGAGGTAGGCGACAACCAGTACTTATATATGAACACCAAAGCAGCGCCCCAAAGCGGCCGCTTTTTCTTTGGTTTGATTTTAGTTTAGGGAGATTATGCGGTCGGGCGATTATAATATTGAGAAAGTGGGTAAAAATGCTACTCTTAACCCATCATGATCAGTCAAAACGAGATTCGTCGTAGAGCTGCTGCCTTTAGTCACGAGTTTGCCGGTGATGATGATGAGAAAGGCGAAGCCTCAGCATTTTGGGAACAATTCTTCGATGTGTTTGGGGTGTCACGACGCCGAGTGGCTTCGTTTGAATACCGAGTCAAGAAAGCCGACGGTGCCCAAGGGTTCATCGATGTGTTCTGGCCGGGTGTGCTACTAGCCGAGCATAAAAGCGAAGGTCGTAATCTCGACAAAGCCTACCAGCAAGCGCTGGGTTATCTTGACGGTTTACAAGCGGGGGAGTTGCCTCGCTATATCGTAGTGTCTGATTTTGCGCGGATGCGATTGTATGACCTCGAAGAAAAAGATGAGTTTGAATTTACCCTCAGTGAATTCTCCAAACACATCGACCGGTTTGGGTTCATTTCTGGCTACGACGTACAGAAATACGAACAAGAGGAACAAGCTAGTATCAAAGCAGCGGAATTGATGGCTGAATTCCACAATGCAATCGCAACTACTGGCTACTCTGGCCACGCATTAGAAGTATTCTTGACTCGCGTATTATTCTGCCTCTTTTCTGAGGATACGGGTATATTTGAGCGGCGACAGTTTCAACTATATATAGAACAGCGAACCAATGAGGACGGTAGCGACCTAGGGATCAAGATTTTGGAGCTGTTCTATGTCCTCAACACGCCAATAGCGGGGCGGCAATCTAACCTCGATGAACAACTCGCCGCTTTTCCATACATTAACGGCCAAGTATTCACCGAGCGACTCAATCCTATCTCGCTTGATGCCGCTGCCCGCAACACGCTTCTCAAATGCTGTGCGTTCGATTGGTCACAGATCAGCGCGGCGATATTTGGGTCACTCTTTCAAGGTGTCATGGACAAAGACGAGCGGCGACAGCTGGGCGCCCACTACACCAGCGAGTTGAACATCATGAAAGTCATCCAGCCGTTGTTCCTCGACGAGCTGTACACCGAGTTCGACACCGCCAAACGCAGCAAGAAACAGCTGGAAACCTTTCATCTCAAACTGGCCACTCTCAAATTCCTCGATCCAGCCTGTGGCTGTGGTAATTTCCTCGTGACCACGTACCGCGAACTACGTAAACTAGAGCTAGAAGTCCTCAAGAAAAAGCGTAAGTCTGGCGCGCAGAGTCTGCAGGCGTTCGGGACCGAGGATTTATCATTCATTCACGTTAACCAGTTCTATGGCATCGAAATCGAAGAATTCCCAGCGCTCGTCGCCCGCACCGCCATGTACCTCGCCGACCACCAAGCGACCCTAGCGATGGAACGTGAATTTGGGCAAGCTATACCGCGAATCCCGCTAGAAGAACCAGCCACCATCGTGCACGCCAATGCTCTGACTCTCGACTGGGGCGAGGTCATACCGCCCACCGATCTCAACTACATTTTAGGTAACCCACCGTTTTTGGGTGCGCGAATTATGAGCAGAGAGCAAAAAGCAGATTTACTAGCCGTGTTTCCACCGAAACTAAAAAACATCGGTAACTTGGACTTTGTCGCTGCCTGGTATGAGAAAGCTGCTCAATATATAGTAGGAACACAAATCAAAGTCGGTCTAGTATCGACCAACTCGATCACTCAAGGTGAACAAGTCAGTATTCTCTGGCAACATCTGCACGAGCAGTACGGCATCGTGCGGCACTTCGCCCATCGAACGTTCAAATGGCACAACGAAGCCAGAGGCAAAGCTGCGGTATACTGCGTCATCATCGGGTTTGCGAACTTTGAACCAGTCAAGAAGTATCTGTATTCATACGAAACAGTGCAGAGTGAGCCAGTAGAAATCGAAGTAGGCAACATCAACGCGTATTTGGTAGACGGGCCAGAATTGTTGATAGAAAATCGAACAACAGCTTTATGCGGTGTTCCAAAAGTAAGTTACGGCAGTTTTGCTCTAGATGACGGTAATTACACACTTAAGGCTGAAGAGGCTGACGATTTGATTGCAGATAATCCGAAAGTACAAAAATATATCCGACCTTTTATTGGCGGGCGCGAACTCATACATAACGAAGCAAGGTTTTGTCTCTGGTTAGCAGAAATTAGCCCGACTGATTTGAAAACTATGCCAAGTGTATTGCGTCGAGTTGAAAACGTACGTCAGTGGCGATTGTCCAGCTCACGAGCAAACACAATTGAGATGGCAAAAACGCCAACCCTTTTTGCTGAAGTTAGACAACCTACAACCAAATACATCGCGTTTCCAACATTATCTTCTGAAAATCGAACTTACATTCCAATTGCGTATCTTGAACCAGAGGTGATAGCCTCAAACCAAGTCTATGTTATCGCTGGTGCAGACTTATTTCACTTTGGTTTACTGACGTCTGCAATGCATATGACTTGGGTTACATATGTTGGTGGAAAATTAGAATCTCGTTACCGATACTCAAGCAAACTTGTCTACAACAACTTTCCGTGGCCAGGCTGCGCTACAGGTGAGTCAGTCAGCGACACCACCAAAACTAAAATCGAAACCTGTGCCCAAGCCGTCCTCGACGCTCGCGCAGGGTTCCCCGACAGTTCACTAGCCGACCTTTACGACCCACGCACCATGCCCCCCGCCCTAGCAAAAGCCCATGCCAACCTAGACAAAGCTGTCGACCAAGCCTACAACTACAAAGATACGGGCAGCGAACCCGACCGAGCAGCGTTTTTGTTTGGGTTGTATGGGGAGATAACTAAATAATTATTTCATCACGGGAGAATACCAATACTAAGCTGCTGGAAACAACGTTTCCGCTTTATTCTAAATACCTACTTGAGATGTGCCAAGCTGATAGCGGAAAAATATTTCCAGTGGATCTATTTTTTATAGCCAATATTCAACGCTCGCAGTTTGTAATACAGGGATTTCTGATGCTTATAAAAGAAAAGAATTTCTTTGCTGCTGCACCCCTCATACGGCTGCATCTTGATAACCTCGTACATATTTATGCGGTGTTCATTCATCCAAACCCACATGAGCTAACCACTAATTTAAATCGTGGTAAAAAAAGACTTGAAGACTACAGAGATAAAAATGGTAAACGTCTGACTAACAGCAATGTACTAAAAAAATTTTTTACTGATACCGAAAATAAAGAGTTTTTACCGTTACGAGATATTTACGATGAAACCTCAAAGTTTATACATTTCAGTGAAAAACACATGCAGTCTATGTTTACTACTGAAACGAAAGATAGTACCAAGACCAAGATAAGTATTTTAGCTAAGGAATTTCCCATATCTCAAACAGAAGAAGATCTGGCAATTCAGGCTATGGTAATGATTACCAGAGCTCAAATTAAATACCTAATCGGGTGGACTGCAACGAAGAACGGCAAATAAACTATTTGTACGGAGCTAAATATCCAGGTTGGCCATTTTGTGTCAAAATTGGTGGTAACCCTTGAATCTGCCTGCAACTGAGTGTACACTTATAAATGACATGACCAGCGCCCTCTGCCACCCGGCAAGCGCTGGTTGTTCGTTATGATAGAGTGTGGAGATGGACCGGATGCCTTACAACAAACCATTTTTGACAGTGTCAGAGCAATTAGAGCAATTGCAGTCTCGTGGGATAAGTGTGACTGATGTTGACCGAGCTAAACGGGACTTGCGAGCAATCAACTATTACCGTTTGAGTGGCTACTTGTACCCGCTGCGCAAAAAAGAGCCAGCTCCGCCTAGGCAAGGCCTAGGCGTTTTGAAATCGTTATATTGACATGTAGCTACAAAATGTTAATGTAGCTACATGTCGCGCTGCACTTACATTTCCTAACTTTCCTCTGTAACATGACACAACGCGATAAACTATTTAATAATTTTTTAAAGAATCCTGAAAGCGTTAGCTACAAGGAAATGAATAAAATTCTAAAATGGTACGAGTTTGAAAAAATAGAAGCCAAAGGTAGCCATGTAAAATTTAAACATCCACTTTTTCGAAGAGATCTTATTGTGGCTGTACACAATAATGAATGTAAAGGCTACATGAAAAAAGAGGCGTTGCGCAGAATACAGATAATTTTAGGATAGTAGAGTTAATATATGAATATGAAAACAACAAATGGAAGTATCCTATCCGGAAACAAAAAGTATCAATACATCATGACAGAAACACCAGGAGGAATGGTGTACGTTGACTGTGAGGCAGCCAGTGTTGGACAGGAATTCGAGGCTGAGGATATCGGCGCACTTATTTTAGACTTACCAAATCTGATTGAAGCTGAACTGTCATATAAAGAAATACAATCTGGTACGATTCGTTTTCGGACTACAGTAGAAGAGCGTAAAAAAATAGAAGCGAATGCAAAAGCCAGTGGTAAAAGTATTTCAAAATTCGTCCGCGATTTGGCGGTAGGGTAAACTTCTAGCTCCGCCTAGGCAAGACCTAGGCGCTTTGTCGGCGCTAAGGGGTTGACAGGTGACTAAAACAGTGCGAATCATAATTACATTATGAAACAAGCAATCAAGGGGTTGGGGAGTATGGGGTTGGGTTTGTAGTTGGGATGCTTTTGGCTGTGCTGGTACTGCCAGCGGCTGCGAGTATTCCTGATGTGTACACCAACGATAATATCTGGACGAGCACTCACGATGCACCAGTGACTATTAACCTTGATGAGGCAAGGAATTTCTATGGCACTACTGCCACTGGCAAGCTGTTTAGTCAGACTCGGATTGAAAACAGCCTGAATGTCCGCCTGCAGAAATTTGCGATTGATGAGGCGTTCTTTTATATTTCTGACCGCGGAATCATTAATGCTGAATCAGACGTTGTGGCGTTGTCGATTTATTTGACGTTGGGATAGGGACACAACCAGTGGCAACCGCAACGTCGGCGATTAGTAATAGTAATGGGGTGATTTGATTATATACCGACTTAGGGACAGATCACATTGCATCAAATATAACTCAGTTTGGTGTTTTGGTTCCTCCTGCACTAATAAAAACCCACAGGTCGGTAAATAATACACGACAATCAGAAAGGCGATGTTCTGGCGCCGCTTTTTAATTTGCTATACTGTGGCTACTTAGACATATATATGAAGCAATTTTTTATCTCCTTCCACCACTGGGTCGAAACCATCCCAGACAAACTGTACCCTTTTCAACAAGAAATCGAAGGACATTGGGTACGGGGTCAACGCGCGTACGAGCAAGCACTCCATGATGGGATCAAAATCCACGGCCCTGGACAGACCAGCTACCGACTGATGATCTATCGGGGAACGTGGCACTTGTTTGGATCGATTGTGTTGATGACGAGTCTGACTATCGTTGCGCATCAGTTGCTGGGTAGTGAAGCTGCCCTCTATGTATTGCTCGCCGCCGCAATCGCAGCCCTGTGCCTCCAGGAATTCATCCTACACCCCAAACGTTACGGTCAGACCACCCGCAAGGGCGTCATCGACATCGTCACCTGGGTCGCCCCGATGGCGGTGTATATGGCGTTTTTAGTGTCGTAGTCACCTGGGAGTCGGGTTGCCTAGTGTATAAACATTGTATATACTATATCAATGGAAACCAAAATTCTGAAATGGGGCAACAGCCTCGGGGTACGGCTCCCAAGTGATATCGCCAAGCGGCAATCACTGCGAGCCGGGAGTGTGGTTGTAGTCGAAGAAACTGACGGCGTAATCACTATCAAGGTAGCCAAACAAAAGCCACAAACACTGGCTGAATTGGTGGCGCAAATGCGCGAACAAAACCAACCAGACTTAATCGACGGGGGTGAGCCGCGGGGCGCTGAGATATGGTAACGCCCAATCGAGGTGACCTGATCTGGATTGACTTTGACCCAGCTCGCGGGCGCGAACAAAAACACCATCGACCGGCGTTGGTGATTTCTCCATTGTCATATAACAAATACAGCAAATTGATTCTGGTGTGTCCAATCACCTCTAATCTGCGCCCCTACGCGTTTGGCGTGCCGGTTGATCACAAACAAGTTGCCGGTATGGTACTGGTAGATCAGATCAAAGCCTTTGACTGGCTTGACCGTGGTGCCAAACGAATTGGTACGTGTGATCAGGCCACCCTAACGACCGTACTGCAGAAATTACGAGTTTTGGTAGAATAAAGTTATGAAAACGCTCAAATTTAGATCTGACTTGTGTGAACAGATTATTGCTGGAACAAAAACAACCACCTGGCGCCTGTTAGATGACAAAGATTTGCAAGAGGGAGATAGCCTAGAGTTTATGAACTGGGAAACAAGGGAAGTGTTTGGGGCTGGCAGTATCACGGCCCTGAGTATCAAAACCCTTGGCAGTCTAGAAGAATCAGACTGGGAAGGACACGAACAATTTGCGTCAGAGTGGGAAATGTACGCGACGTATCGCACATACTATGGTGATGCAGTGGGTCCAGAGACCGAGGTAAAGATTATTGATTTTAGTTTCAATCCTGACGTGGCTAATAAATAGTAGCTTGTATTTTCTCCTGCACGTGCTATAAATTGAGTAGCGAAACACAACTCCTTTGAAGTACGGACAAAGTGAAAAAGAAGTGACGTTTTGTATTAAAACAAATAAACAAACACAAGATGAAAGGAACAATCATTCGAAAGCGAGACGAGGGGTACGGTTTTATCAAACCAGAAACTGGTGACAAAGACGTGTTCTTTCACGCCTCAGCACTAGAACTCGTTGAGTTCGACGATCTACAAGAAGGTGATGTGGTGTCATTTGATATCGAAGAAGGTCCAAAAGGACCAGCAGCGGTAAACGTAGACCGCGCAGCAGCTACTCCAGCGACAGATGATGCAGCATCAGACGATACTGCAACTGACGCTCCAGCAGGAGAGGCAACCGAAGAAACTCCAGCGGCGTAATCGACGCCCTGAGTAAAAAACCGGTGGGCATCCCTAGGGATGCCCACCGGTTTTGTTTGCTATACTACAATCAATGTTCTTCGCTGCTATCATTCAGGATTATTTTGTCTGGCACTACACGCGGGCGTGGTGGCAGATGTGGGGAGTGTGGCGGAATTTCCTATGGGTCACGATTCATTTCTTTTCTATTCCTCAGATGCTGCAATCGTTGTTGTTGCCATTCAAACGCACCACCCAAACGCGGGGGGATACGTTTAGCCTAGAGGATCTCGCTGCGTACGTCATTATCAATATCATCTCCAGGATTATTGGCGCGATCATCCGGACAGCTATCATTATGGTTGGGTGCATTGCCCTACTTGTTACTATCGCTGGTGGGTTTCTGGCGTATCTGTTTTGGTTGGTGGCGCCATTGTTGGTTATTGGATTACTGGGGGCTGGTATTAGTTTGTTACTCATATAGATATGTATACGCTCCACGATAATATTGGTGAATTCAAATCAGCGGTTCGGCTAGAGCAGCTGGTGTCGCGGCGAGTGCTGGGGTACGTTCGGTTGACTGGGCTGACGACGTTTTTGCTCGCGAGTGGGACGGCGGGTGCGTTGTATTTATTTCCAACCATTCTAGGTGACTATTATATGTATCGCAATGTGGCGGCTGGGGTAGGATTGTTTGGCCTCGCGTTATGGATTGATGGGTTGCTGGCTATCAGCTATCACAACAGCTACTATTTTAAGGGGCTCAACTCGCTACTCGGACTCGAAGAAACCCCCGTCACTGGTGCGACCTATGACGTGGCCAAAGTTGCTTTGGCAAATCTTGATGATCTTGGGGTTGCATTTGTACATTCGCGTTGGGGTCAAACGATACTGTTGCGGGCGGGACTAACCCCAGACATGGTTGCTGAGTATGTCCGCTCCAACCGTCAGCCACTGACAGCCAGCATGGTGCCTCTGCCCGAGGGAGAGATTTTTAGTATTATCGGGCTAGGTAAATATCTGTTGTCACACGACGCGGCGTTCGCGGCGTTACTACAGAGTAACGGTATCCTGCCGGAACACTTTTTGGGTTCACTGCGTTGGGTAATCGGTACCTACCACCAAGAAAAAAGACAGGCTCGCTGGTGGAGTCGGGACAACCTGTCGCAGACCACCAGCATCGGTACCGAACTGGCATACGGTATAGCGTATCAGCTACATCGCTACGCCAAAAACATCAATACGACCGCGGTGTTTTCTACCCTCGCGCGGGACAGTTCGTTCGCGGCCGAGAAAATTATCGAAATCGAAGCAACGCTGGCCCGAGGCAAATCATCAAACGTCCTACTAATCGGAGAAGCGGGGGTAGGCAAAACTGACTTGCTGATTGAAGTCCAACGACGGATGAACACTGGCCAAGCAATTGCGGCGCTACAAAACGAGCGGTTGATTGTACTGGACACCAACCGACTGTTTGCCAACCACAAAGATAAACAATCACTCGAACACACGCTACTCACAATGTTTAACGAAGCCGCCCTCGCGGGACATATCATCGTCGTGATCGAGAACCTGAGCGCAGTGGTCAAAGAAGCGGAGGCGCTTGGGGTATTTCTCCCTGAGCTGCTCGACGAGTACCTCGCTATGCCAAGTTTGCATTTTATTGCGACAGACACCCCGGCGGCATACCGCGCTGACCTGCAGACCAAAGGCGGGTTTGTCCGGCGGTTTGCCGAAATCCTCATCGAGGCGCCGGACAACAGTGCCACGGTTCGAGTACTACAAACCATCGCACTCCAAGAAGAATCCCGCCACCACGTCGTGTTTACCTACAGCAGCCTAGTCACTGTGGCGGCGGCCGCTAGCCGGTACATCGTCGAAGGCGTCATGCCAGACAAAGCCGTCAGTCTGTTGCTGCAAGTCGCGAGTGCCGCCCGCGCAAGCAACCTAGTCCACATCACTGACGATTTTGTCTACGAACTAGTCAGCCAGAAAACCGGCGTCCCAGCTGGACCCATCAAGGCTACCGAGCGGGACCTGCTCCTCAACCTCGAGGATAAATTACACCAGCACGTGGTTGGTCAACGTGCAGCGATTGATGCCATTGCCAAAACCATGCGCCGGGCACGTACGGGGATCCAGGCGAGCGACAAACCGCTCGGGTCATTTTTGTTCCTTGGACCAACTGGGGTGGGTAAAACCGAAACCGCAAAAGCCTTGGCCCAAGTGTTTTTCGGTGGGGAACACACGCTGCAGCGGATTGATATGTCTGAGTACAGCGGTACGTCGGGGCTAACGCAACTAATCGGGACGACCGATTACCCTGGTACGCTGCCGACGCTATTACGCGAACACCCATACTGCGTGGTGCTGCTGGACGAGTTAGAAAAAGCCAACCAGTCTGTACACGACGTATTTCTGCAAATTCTCGACGAAGGGGTGTTTACCGACGGGCGCGGGGAACAGGTCAATGCGCGCAACACCATCATCATCGCAACCAGCAACGCCGGTAGTCAACTGATACTCGAAACTGTCCAAAGCCGCCAAACCCTCGCTCACCTCAACCAAACCATCATCGACCGTATCATAGCCGATGGTTTGTTCCGACCAGAGTTGATTAACCGCTTCTCCAGCACAATTATATTTGAACCACTTACTATTGAGGAGCAGGGACAAGTCGCCGGGCTAATGCTACGTGACCTACGAGAGCGAATCAAATCAAAGGGCTACGATCTAGTCGTCGGACAAGAGCTGCTGCAGATCCTCGTCCAAAAAGGCTATCACCCAGAATTCGGCGCCAGGCCAATGCAACGCGTCATGCAGGATATGCTCGAAGAAAAAGTCGCCCAGAAAATAATCGCTGGCACAGTACATAAAGGAGACACCATTAGTCTGACGGTGGCTGATTTCAATCCAGCCGATCTAGCAATATAAACAATTATATCCGGCTCGCTTGAGACGGTTTTTGTTTCTCGGATTTGAGCGTATAATGGATGTATGAATACACAAAATATTGTTATTGCATTACTAGCTTTAGTACTAATTGGTGGGGGAGCGTATTGGTTCTTGAATAGTCAGGGTGACATTGTGACTGATCCAAATGGAATGATGCCGGTTGAGCCTGACGGAGGGATTGGTGATGGTGCACAACCGCTAGATGAGTTAATCGGGGAAGGTGAACAAGTTAATACCCTAACCTACACCAGCGAAACGGTGATGGGTTCATCAGTACGAGGGACGGACATTATTGCTTACCATTTTGGTAATGGAGGCGATGAGTTACTGCTTATTGGTGGTTCCCATGGAAGTGATGCCCCAAACACATCCGAGTTAGCTGAGAAATTTATTACGTACCTGGCTGCAAATGAAACTGTCATACCAGCAAACATGCGAGTTACTGTAATCCCAAGAGTTAACCCTGACGGATTAGCAACTGATGGAACAGCCGGTCGCTTTAACACAAACATGGTTGACCTTAACCGAAACTTTGATTGTGACTGGGCGCGTACGAGTATGTGGCGACAGCAAGAAGTGAGTGGTGGAACCGCTGCGTTTTCAGAGCCAGAAGCTAAAGCAATCCGAGACTACGTATCAGAAATTAATGCAGTTGGCGCGATTGTATGGTTCGCATCTGAAGGAAAAGTGTATCCATCTGCCTGTGGAGGTAACCCATCAGCCGCAGCGACTGACCTGGCAGCGACTTTTGGAAGTGCGGCGGGATATGGGGTTGAACAAGAGTTTGACGCCTACACCATCAATGGTGACATGGTGAACTGGATGGCCAAGCAAGGCGTGCCAGCTATCAGCGTCCTACTGACTGATCGTGAAGGAATAGAATGGGCAAAAAACGAGGCTGGATTCAAAGCCGCGTTAAACCTACTCTCTAACTAGCACATGAGTAAATTCATAATTGCTGGAGCCCTCCTGACGCTGACTGTAGTTGGACTAGCAATGTGGGCATACTGGCCGGCGCCGATGGCGCCGGCCGTTGCCGTCCCAGTTGTACCAGCCACTGAGTCAACTTCAATCACCACTTCAAGCCAAACCGTCATTGGCACCTCGGTCCAGTCACGACCAATCGAGGTCTATACTTTTGGTACAGGTGACACTGACCTATTATTTGTCGGTGGTATTCACGGTGGGTACGAAGCCAACAGTGTCAGGCTCGCCGAAGCCATGATTGATGAATTCCAAATGCGCCCAGAAATGATTCCACCCGCAGTTACCGTGCATATTATTCCGGTTCTCAATCCAGATGGGCTCGCATTGCCGACTACAGCGGCTGATCGCGACCGTCGGTTTAATGCCAACAGTGTTGACCTCAACCGGAACTTTGATTGCAAGTGGGCACCGCAAAGTAGTTGGCGTAGTGAGACAGTCAGCGCCGGCACCGCACCATTTTCTGAACCAGAAGCGGCGGCGCTGCGTGACTACGTAGCGCTCATAAACCCCAACGCCGCGGTGTTTTGGCACAGTCGCGCGAACACCGTGTACGCTAGTGAGTGCCATGCTGGAGTACTTGATTCCACCCGACTACTCATGAATACCTACGCCACTGCCGCTAACTACAACACCGTAGAAAAATTTGACGCCTACCCAATCACTGGTGACGTCGAGGGGTGGTTCGCGAGTATTGGCATACCGGCGGTGACCGTTGAGCTCGAGACACGCGAAAGCATCGAGTGGGAACGCAACTGGGCTGGTATGCAGGCGACGTTAGAACTGTACCGCTAACAATATAAATAAGACAAAGGCGGACACCTTGCGGTGTCCGCCTTTGTCTTGACATAATACTTTTTGAGTAGTATATTGCGGGCAATGTTTACTAGCAGTCAGCGATTATTGATTCTCAAATGGGGTGGTTTGACGCTTTTTTCACTCAGCCTGCTCCCGTTACTCATGCACGGAGTATTTTTTATCGTGCTGTTCCAGTACTATCTCCCGGCGGCGATTATCGGCTACGCAATATATTTTAGTTATCTAAAAATCAAGCACATCGACATGTACGATACTGACATCAGAACTATCTTCAAGTCGTTTTTTGCTCGTCCGCAAAAGTAGGGGTAGAGCGCAGTAGTTGCGGTGTCACTGCGCGGGTGATTCCTGCTTCGGCGGCATAGGTTCTGACCAGTCGTTGCACGAGTTTTGGGTGGAGTCGTTTAGCACCACCGTCGTTGGCTTTGCGGCCGTAGCGAACAAATAGCATCGGCTCACTATCAACGCGCGCCTGCAGATACTGTCTGATAAAACAACTAGCCTGGGACGACACCGATACCCAATAGATACCGGCGGTATCTCTGCAGATAGACATCGAACCGTCGAGGAGTTTAATGTCTTTGGTTGTGAGTGTGCACACATCAGCCACGCGCAGTTTAGTATTTAGAAACAAAGCCAAGAGTGCCACGTCGCGCTTTCCCTCAAGGGTAGTTTGATCTGGGACAGCTAGCAACCGGTCTTGTTCTGCCACCGTCAGAGGCTCCGTTGGCGCAGTTGGAACTCTCGCTAATTTGATCTGGTTAGGGGTGATGGTGGTGATCCCGACACTAGCGAGATAAGTAACAAACATCCGTAACGCTGTCAGGTGATAATTCTGCGTGCGCTGCTTCATAGGCTGGCTACTGACACCGACGACCGTTCCAGACTGATGACTCAGGTACGTACAAAACGCCGTGATGTGTTCCGCGGTGATGGTGGCTGGTTTGACGCCATCAGTACATGCTATAAACCGTTCCAAATAACGATTATAATTCTCAACCGTCTTCCTACTTCTTCCCCGTTCGACTTCGAGTTGCGTGAGGAATTGCTGTTTCAGTTTGCGCAGGTCTGCCATGAGAGTTTCATTATACCTACAGGAGGGTTACGCAGCGATACCTGACTGGTCGGGTAGTCGACAATGACAGGTTCCACATTGTTGACTTTGCTGCAAAATATGCTAGTATGGTTGCAACCTAATCCAGGTTATCGACCGCACCAATGCAGTGCCCACACTTAGTTGGGACCAACACTTCAGGCTGCGTAACTAATGTAACAACTCTATATATGTTATCGAAGCGAATTAAAGAAAATGCTTTGGCAAAAGGACAGCGTCACGACGGTGACACTGGTTCAGCTGAAGCCCAAGTTTCACTACTGACCCGCAAGATTGAAGAGCTATCGCAACACCTGCGTAAGCACAAAAAAGACTTTCACTCCCGCCGCGGACTACTACAGATGGTAGCTGACAGGCGTAAGCACCTGAAATACCTGCAGCGAAAAGATCACTCAGTGTACGAAGGTCTGATTGCGAAGCTAGGACTGAAGCGATAATTGTGTAACACCTTCCTCCGATCTGCGGGGGAATTTGTTTTCAACTGGATGATCTATGGGTTTCGCGCTATAGTAGAGCAGAAGCGAAGGATGCATTTTTATATTAGAAGAACTCGGAGTAAATAATTAAAACAACCTATATGGGAGTAATTAGACACCCTGATCAGCGCGTGGCGGTGATCATTGATACGCAGAATTTATATCATTCAGCCAAGAACCTGTACAAAGCCAAAGTGAATTTTGCCAACGTTGTTGCTGCCGCTGTACAAGATCGCAAAGTCATCCGTGCGATATCGTACGTGGTGAATACCGAAAGCGGGGAAGAAGGGGCGTTTTTTGAAGCGCTCGAAAAAGTCGGCATCGAGATCAAAACCAAAGACCTGCAGATTTTCTATGGCGGCGCTAAAAAGGCCGACTGGGACGTGGGGATGGTGGTCGACGCAATCAAACTTGCCCACAAAGTGGACGCGATTATTTTTGCCACCGGTGACGGTGATTTTATCCCGGGCGTAGAATACCTCCAGCACATGGGTTGTCAGGTAGAAGCGATCACGTTTGGTCGCAGTGCCAGCTCGGCACTCAAAGCGGCCGTTGATGACTTTATCGATCTCGACGACGATCCCCACCAGTTCCTACTTGGGTACCGCGGTGGTGGTCGTAAAAACGGTCGCAACACCAGAGCCACACCCAAACGAGCCGCCGAACGAGACGGTAAAAAATCTCCCGCTGCCCAAGTGAACAAAGTCGTCGGAACAGACACTGACGACCTGTAGGCAGAATAACAACTAAGCCGTCTGGTGCCTTGGGTACCAGACGGCTTTTTTGTTATGATGTCTGCACATGCAATCTAAATTATTTGAACTGGAGTGGGGCGGCAAAACATTGGTAGCTGAGTTTTCAGATTTAACCAACCAAGCCAATGGTTCAGTACTACTCAAACTGGGCGAAACAGCCATTTTGGTGACAGCGGTAATGAGTAACCAGATGAGTGGCGCTCCATATTTTTCTTTGTCGGTTGAGTTTGAAGAAAAATTCTATGCAGCTGGTGCAATCCTCGGTAGCCGGTTTTCGAGACGCGAAGGTCGCCCCAGTGAAGCTGCCATTCTTTCGGCGCGGGCAATCGACCGGACAATCCGTCCGTTGTTTGATCAGTCGATCCGTCACGAGATTCAGGTATGTGTCACTGTACTGGCTATCGGCGAGGACAATCCTGATGTTCTTGGTATCATCGGAGCATCGCTAGCACTCGGGGTGTCGGACATCCCTTGGCGCGGGCCAGTTGGAGCGGTGCGGATTGGGAGGCGGAAATCTGACGGGGAAATATTTGTCAACCCAACCTATACCAATCGAGCAGCTGCGGCGCTCGATTTAGAAATCCTCGTCTGTGGTCAGGACGGCTCAATCAACATGATAGAACTAGCTGGAAACGAAGCGCAAGAACCAGATATCGTAGCAATCCTCAACGCCAGCTGCTCGCTACACGCTCAGGTAGAACAGTGGCAACACAACATCATCAACGAGATCGGTGTAACCAAACAGGCAGTACTCACTCCGACGTACCCCAGTGAAATCGCTACCCTCTACGCAGCGCAATTCCAAGATCGGTTATTTGCCACGATTTTTTCTGACCAACCGGGTAAAGACCACATCCAAGCCTGCGCTAAAGAGTTTGTCACGTTAGTTACCGAAGCTGAGTTAGACAACGCCAACGCTGCTGCTTATTTTGCTGAGCAGATTAACCAGACGCTACATAAGGGGGCGTTGCTACACAACAAGCGCGCTGACGGTCGGGCGTTTGATGCTGTTCGCCCACTGTTTGGCAAAGCTGGGGGAATTTCTCCGGTACTGCACGGCTCGGGAATATTTTACCGGGGAGGCACCCACGTTTTTTCAGCCCTCACGCTCGGTGGTAGAGAAGCGGCAGAGCAGTTAGATACCATTGAAACGCGCGGCACTAAAAAAACGTTCATGCACCACTACAATTTCCCGCCCTATTCGGTCGGAGAGACTGGACGCATGGGAGGATATAACCGGAGGATGATTGGTCACGGTGCCTTGGCAGAAAAAGCGCTGCTGCCAGTGTTACCAGCAGCAGCCGATTTTCCTTACACGATTCGTATCGTGTCGGAAACCCTCGCCAGCAATGGATCAAGTTCGATGGGTTCAGTCTGTGCAGCTAGCATTGCCCTGATGGATGGAGGAGTGCCGATAGCGCGGCCGGTAGCTGGAATCGCGATTGGAGTTCTGATCAACGGTGACGAGTACCAAATCATGACTGACATCCAAGGACCAGAAGACGAGTACGGTGACATGGACCTCAAAGTGGCCGGCACCACGGTCGGCGTCACCGCCACGCAGATGGACGTGAAAGTCGCCGGGGTGTCAATCCAAATCATGGCCGAGGCGCTCGAACACGCACGGATTGCGCGCCTGCATATTTTAGAATCCATGCTGGCGGTAATCCCGCAACCAAGAGACAGTGTCTCACCACGTGCGCCGCAGATCAGCGTACTGCAGATTCTTCCCAGCCAAATCGGCTTGTTGATTGGCAGCGGTGGCAAGACTATCAACAAAATCCAAACCGATACTGGGGTGACAGATATTAGTATTTCCGACGATGGGTCAGTGTATGTAACTGGTGTTGGTGACACCGTTGCACTAGCAGTACAACGGATACAGCAATTGACTAAAACGTATACCATCGGTGAGGTTGTGGAGGTAACCATTATGAAACTGACTAAATTTGGAGCGTTTGCAAAACTCGATAACGTGCACGAAGGGCTGATTCGCGTATCTGAACTAGCGCCGTACTATATAGAAAAAGCGTCAGACATCCTCAGCGAAGGGGAAGTGGTAACGGTACAAGTTAGTGAAATCCAAGACGGTAAAATTGGATTATCCATCAAACAACATAATCCAGAATTTGCTGCAAGCAAAGGAGTGCTCGAGACAAAGGTGAAAAACTAATCAATCCTACCACCCGACCTGTGCGATACTAGTAGTAATGAGTAATGTTGTAAAAAACAAAAAAGGCATGCGCACCTTTGCGTCTGATTTCGCCCGTGCCAAAGAAACACGTACTCCAAAAAGAACGCCAGTGCCACCAGCACCCCAAAAACCTTCAGCACCTACAGTGCCTCCGGTGCCAGTGACAAAACAACCACAAACTATCCAGACGGCTCAGACTGTGACCAAGATACCAGCTTTTCACGAACTACAAAAAACTGTCACCGACATTGATTTGTCCGGTAAAGCAGCACTCCCTGAAAAACCATCAACCCTACACACCGCAACCAATCGGGCAGTTGGTGGTGGAGCAATTATTACTGACACCCGGACGCACTCCTTTTCACTATTTCGTGAAAGTAAAAAAAATATCAGTGCCTGGTTTAAAAATAGAAAAAAGAAACCAACCCCCAGACTAGCAGTAGCAGACGCTGGTCGCCGCAAAGGTGTCATCCAACAAGCGACGACCAAAAGTGGAACTATTTTTACCGCTGATAGTGAAACCTTACGGGAGCGTATTCTGGAACGAAACCGTCAGAGTAATACCAAAAAACCAGAGACCAGCTGGTCACCTTACACTGAACCAGGCTATGACTTGCTACCAGCTGCTACCGGACCGATTGCGCGACCCACAACTGAGAATGTGGTAGTCGAGTTCAAAAAGCGATCAGTCCCTACTCCGCCGCCTCCAGCCATCTCTGAGCCCGCGGAACCAGAATACAGTACTGAGTCACACGATGAGATTGCATCAGAGCCGATAGAGGTGACTGTGCCGGTAGAGGCCGAGATGACGGCAGAAGTTCAGGTACTACCAGTACCGATAGTAGTGCCACCTCCGGTACCAGAAGAAATCATCGAATCAGTCGAAGTGCCGGTGGAGGCAGAGGAACCAGAAGCATATGCTGAACCAATTGCCCTACCGTTAGATGTACCACAAGTGGAGCCAGAACCAGAAGAACCGGCTCCAAAAGTAGTTGTTACTAGTGATTCAGAAACTGAATTGCTGGACCGGCCGACCGTCGGCATTTCCACCAACCAGCTCACGCTCTACATTTCAGCGGGACTAGCATTGGTATTGGTAACGATATTTTTTGTCTGGTTTATTACAAACGCTCAAAACAACCAGACGACGTCCGAACCAGACCTCGCCATCAACAGCGATATCGACACAGTACGGTATCTCATTAGTGACAGTTTTTCTCCAGCGGCATTGCGCTTATACACTGGCACCCGTCAGTTCACTACTCTCGTGTTAGTCAATGAGCAAGATGAACTCCTCCCAAGCGCTCTAGTGTTTGACCGCGTTGTTCCTGACCTGCCAGTTAGTATTCGTCAGCACGTCACCGCCGTGCAGTTTATACAATACGACACATCGATACCCCAACTTGTACTCACCATCAGTGATCCATCCTCAGTCACCGGTGCAATGTTGAGCAGTGAGCTGAACCTCGCTGAAACCCTAGCGCCACTCTACGGGAATGCACTCACTGGTCTATTCATCGACCAGACAATCAGTGGGGTTGACGTCCGCACCCTGCGAGGATCATCCTTAACGTACGGAATCATCAATGGAAATACCCTGGTGATTGCCCTTTCCCCTGAAGCATTTGCCAACACGGTAACAGCGCTGACAAACTAACCTATGGAAGTTGCACGTGTCACAACCGTTCAACCACATGTCCTCTCCGGTACTATTGTCACGATTGAAACTGACATCTCACGTGGGCTGCATTCGTTTGCAATTGTAGGACTCGCTGGTAAAGCTGTCGACGAGGCCAAGGACCGCGTTGGCAGTGCCATCAAACACACCGGTTACGAATCACCCAAAACCAAGAATCAAAAAGTCATCGTCTCACTGGCACCAGCTGACCTCAAAAAAGAAGGACCGCTGTTCGACCTCCCCATCGCCATAGCATATTTGCTGGCAGCAGGGGACATCGAGACCGACGACACCAAACGCGTGTACGTCGGAGAACTCAGTCTTGATGGCTCGCTCCGGCCCGTACGCGGGATACTCAACTGCGTGACCGCGGCTAAAGCCGCAGGGTTCATAGAGATTATCGTGCCCCAGATGAACGTCCAAGAAGCGGCGTTGATAGAAGGTATCGACATCTATGGCGCCAGCACACTGACCGAGGTGATTGACCACATCCACACTGATGAAACGAGGCCACGTTTGCCAGTCCAAGCTGCTACCATTATCACTGACACTTGGACCAATGCCTCAACTAAACTAGAGGATATCAAAGGCCAAGAAAGTGCCAAGCGCGGACTGATCATCGCCGCGGCTGGTCGACACAACGTCATGTTGGTTGGACCACCGGGCACCGGCAAAACCATGTTGGCCCGGGCGTTGCGTGGGTTGTTGCCGCCACTATCGAGAAACGCTGCACTTGACGTCACCGCTATCCATTCAGTCTCTGGTGGTGAATATGTCATTTCAACCCAAGCGCCATTTCGGGCTCCGCATCACACGGCGTCACACACCAGTCTCGTCGGTGGTGGCGCCAACCCCAAACCAGGTGAAGTCACCCTCGCACACCACGGCGTGCTTTTTATGGACGAATTCCCTGAGTTTGAACGCCGGTCAATCGACGCGCTACGACAACCACTCGAGGATCGCGTCGTGACTATTTCTCGGGTACAAAGCACAGCAGAATTTCCCGCTGATTTTATCCTCGTAGCTGCCCTCAACCCGTACCGGGGAAGCGAAGACGGTACCAAAGACCTCGCTGCGGCCATGCGCGACACCTATAAAAACAAAGTCTCTGGCCCCATCCTCGACCGCATCGATTTATGGATTGAGGTACCACACGTCCCATACGATACCTTGACTGCTCTCCCGAGTAAGATTGACGAAACCAGCATCGCCCGAACCAGCATCCAGTCAGCCCGCACCATGCAACAAACTCGCTACCAAAAAGACAGCGAGTACACCAACACTAACCTCAGCGCTAGAGAAATCGAGGAACACATCATAATCAAAGACGACGTCAAAGCCCTCCTCAAACTATCAAGCGAACGGTTAAATTTATCACCCCGCAGTTATCACCGGCTAATAAAAGTCTCCCGCACAATTGCCGACCTAGACGGAGCAGCAGATATAGAAACCACCCACGTCCTGGAAGCGTTGCAGTATCGCGTGAATGTGTAACCATGTATTAATGGAACAAATCGCAAAAGCTCTATATGTAGGAAACCTACAACCAAAAGATATTAAGATTACCGTCAGTGATTCTAATCTTATTTTAAGCCCAGAAATTGAACAGCGGATCGGAGAAATATGGAAAGAAAAACTCGTTGAATCTAAAAACCGTGGGAAAGAAATATTCAACGGTTCTTCCTACCGAGTGAATCATTGGAAATTAATAGAAAATATTCTCTCGATACAACTAGCTAGTTACGACTTTAAGAATCGACTGGGATTATCCGTGATGATTAGACAGGCTGAAATAAGTCCAGCTGACTACAATCACGGTGGTTGCTTTGTAGGAGCCACAGTTGTAACGGCTGATAATAAATATGTCATGGTCGAGTTGTCTGGAAAATCCATGAATAATAATACCTTCGAGATTCTAGGTGGAATGGCTGAAACAGATATTGAAATGACCTCTGACGGTTTATACCTGTTTGATGCTCTGCACCAAGAACTGCTAGAAGAAGCGGGTATACAAAAAAGTGAAATCAGTCAAGAGTATTTACAACTTTTCTTTAGGGGGCCTAATGCAGACTACGGTTTTCATTTTCATGTGGAGACAGCTCTCACTGAGAAAGTAATGATTGAGCGTTTCATAAATAACACTGACGTTGATATTGCAGCACTATGTTTCTTTAATAAGAAAGAGTACCTAGAAAAACTTCGAGGCGGCAGTCTAAACAAAATACTAATTGCTAGTCATCTTAAATAGAGTAACCAAGGAATTCATTTAGAGTAAAATGCGCGGCGACAAATAAAAATTACTCACCCTGATAGCGAGAAACCCATTTTAGGATGAGCTATGCGGAGTCTAAGAAAAAAGCTGGCGACCGGGACACATGTCCAGGGAGCCAGCTTTTTTCTGTAACGACAAAGTAGATCGCCTAAAACGGGTTTCTCGCGCCGCGGATTTCGAAGTGTAGGTGGGTCCCAGTCGACCGTCCCGTATTACCCATCGCTCCGATCGCTTCACCTTGTGCGACATAGGCTCCAACCCCAACGTAGTTTTGTGAGAAGTGGGAGTACAACGTCTGGGTACCGTTGGCGTGTCGAATCACGATATATTGCCCGTACCCACCGTTCCAACCAGAACTTTTCGATACAATCACTTCACCAGCGGCGGCCGCCCGAATAGTTGTCCCGTGCCCAGCTGCGAAGTCAACCGCGTTATTTCCGTGGATACCTTGGGTGCGGGTTGCGCCTGGTACTGGATGGATAAACCCGGCACTCGACGCTACGGTTGAGCCAGAAATTTTGACTGGTTTGGCAGTTGCGGCTCGAGCTTGGACTGACTGTACAGTGCCACCAGGGATAATTAGTGTATCTCCAACACTGATATCACCCGCGTCTACTAGCTGGTTGAACGACAGTATCTCGTCAGCATCGCCGTCGTACTTGCTAGCAATCGAAGAAATCGTATCACCTGAAGCAACTCTGTGTTGTACCCCAGCTACTGGCAGGATAACTAGTACATCGTCAGGCTGGATTTGGGTTGCGCGAGGGAGGTCGTTGGCCCACAAAATGGTGTTGGTAGTCACACCAAACATCTCGGCTACCCGCGAGAGGGAATCACCTTCACGCACGGTGTACACGCGGATCTCGCTGGTACCAGCTGGGGCTACATCGTTGGACCCAATGAACCCTGATGCAAGTAGCGCACTGTCTTGGACGACAATGTCACCACCCCCTTGGGCGACGTCAGTCACCGGACTAAGACTAGCCGACAGTAGTGGCATATCAACTGCGTGGATACTGACCCCAAGCACGACTCGTGCGGGCGTATTAGTGTCTGGAAAGAGCGAGCCAAAAAACGCGTGGCCCGCGAGCGGAATCGCAACTAGTGCTGCTACTCCTATGTATGTATATGGTAATCGATGGGCAAATGGTCTACCCGGTTCATCGATCTCTGATGGTGTGTATTTTATAAGCAGTTGGTTTGGTCGCGCCGCAGTTCAGTCGTTACAGTCGTGCTAGAAGGTGCGATACAGGTGTATCTTGAGTACCGTTTTAGGTATGGGCAATATTGTACTAGAGCAACTCGATAGAGCAATTGACGTTCTACCCAGGTTTGGTGCTATGACGTGACGTCATTTTTGGGTTGCAAAACAAGGCTGTTTTGATGTTGACACTTTATAAAATTGTGATATATTTATTTTATGCGACTTATTGCACACATTTTAAAGACAACAGCAGCGGCACAGCCGTGGGTGATTTGCGACTCACGATACACCGCGCACATCCCAGTATGTACTGGGTCTATGGTGCTGTCTTTATTTGGTAGGCAATATGGTTTGAATATATAACTCTTTCTCCAACTGTAACGGGGAAATCCGTTGTGTCATCAAAGCATCTTGTCTCCTACAGACAAGATGCTTTGTTCTTTGGCGGCCACCTGAGGTGGATGCGTCTGATCTTTAACATAAACAAACCGGAGGGGCAGATGTCCATACTAAGAATCAGGAGTTTCAACACCGAGGCGTGGCAAAGTTTCGTTGAGTCAATCAACACCCTTAAGTGGATTTGGAGTGACTTACTCCCAAACCGCGCTCGGTTCCACACTAAAATTGCGATGGGGCTGATGCTGATTGGCATGCTGTTCACCATGCAAGTGGTGAACGCACTCAACCAAACAGTAACTGCACTGAGTGAAAACAACCAAGCAGGCGTACTAGCTGGTCTAACCGGCATAGCCGCCTTTTGGGTAATCTCTAGAGTGATCTTGGGTTGGCAGAATGTCCACCGGGAGTTGGGTTGGAACTTGGGAGCTCGCTATACGCCAGTCAGGCTCAGCGAGCTGCAGTTCCGCAAAACCCACGGTGAGTTGCGCAGCGCCAAAGACGGCGTTAGCGCCGAGCAGATCGAGATTGTCAAAGACAAGTCCGGCAACATTATGTACGCCGTACAGTTTGATGGTAGCGAGACATTCGCTATTCTCCTGAGCTCAATGGTGTTTGTCACCATGTACGACCTGGTAGCTGGTCTTTTGATGATCGTGCTTATGCTCATCAACAGTATTGTCTTTTTGTTTGCGAACCATCACTTTAGTGGTCGCCTTAAACAAATTGACGAGGATTGGCGTAAAGCACAATCATGGACCAGTGAACGCTGGAATCAATTCAGCTTGGTCAAAGTAACGGGCACAGAAGAGTTTGTGAAAGCCACTATGAATGTCATGTTTGGCAAAGCGCTTGATCCTGACTTTCGGGTTTGGGGGATAGACTTCCAGATTGTCGATCTGATTCGATCACTCTTCAATATTCTGTTTGTCTGGGGTGTACTGTGTTACGGCGCACTCTATGGTAACTGGGATATTGGACTGTTTCCAGCCATGTATTTGTGGCTGAACTACATCAAAGACCAGCTGTGGCGGATTGGATCACTGCAGCGTCACTTGATTGAAAACACTGAGCGCGTTCGCGCGATCAGGGTGCCACTCACCAAAAAATCAAACTTCAACCACAACGAAGGAATAGAATACGTACCAACTGATGGGAGTATGCACTATGAGCTACGCGGTGTCTCACACCGCTTTGGCAACGGGGCCTGGGCCCTGCGCAACGTCAACCTCATCATCAACACTGGTGATCGGGTGGCGTTGATTGGTGAAAGTGGTGCTGGTAAATCGACTATCAAGTCGCTACTCCAGCGCGACTTTGACCCCACGCAAGGGGTGGTGCTCCTCGACGGTCGAGACATCCGTGACTACTCACTGAGCAGTATCAAACGGTATCAAGGCTCAATCGAGCAAGACTCACCAACCATGAGTGGTACCGTGCGAGACAACTTACTGTTTGGACTGACAGCACAATCAAGAGCAGCGACCACAGACGATGAACTCGTCAACGTGCTGTGCAGCATTAGCGAGGGGTTCTGGGAACGTTTACAACGTGAAAGTGGACTTGATTCGGACGTCGGCAAAGACGGCTTGGAACTGTCAGGGGGTGAGCGGCAACGACTATCGATTGCGCGCGCACTACTCAAACAGCCCTTGTCAATCTTTATCGATGAAGCAACGTCTGCCCTTGATCCCAAAACTGAGACTGAGGTACAGACCGGGATTGATCGAGTACTCTCATCGGGGGTTACGGCGGTGACTATCGCACATAAGTTTTCTACCTTAAAACAATGTACCAAATTTGTGTGTCTCAAGGTGGTTAGTGAATGCGCAAAAGGTGAATCTCAAATTGACGCGCAAGCGGACACGTTTGAGGAACTCTACGAACAGTCACCCACCTTCCGTGGTCTCTACGACGAGCAACGGATGGCGTTCTAAAAAGCAGTTGGGCGGCAAAGCCGCCCAACTGCACAAAAATAACAAAACAAGCATTGGAGAAATGAATGACTGAAGCAATACCGTACCAAGGAGTGGTATGGCGGCGTGGGAAGAAAACCCTGCTCTGTCCAGTAGAGGAATCTGACCTGCCACACTTTCAGGAAATGGTAAACGACGAGAAGGTACAAAAATTCATCATCGTCGATTGGCCACTGTCTGAAGTAGGTCAACGAGCTTGGTTTGAGCGAGTCAGCAAACCTGACCCGCAGAACATCACCGTTGCCATTCGCACCCACGCAGGTGATCTGATTGGCAACATGGCGATTCACTTCGATGAAAAGAAACGTATCGCCAAGACTGGTTCGCTCATTGGGCACGGAGACTACCGTGGCAAAGGCTACGGCACCGACGCCAAGATGACCTTGCTCAATTACGCGTTTAATTGGCGTGACATGCGTAAGGTAGTCTCGCCGATTATCGGCTACAACGTGCGTAGTCGGAAATACGCCAAAAAGTGTGGTTACCGATTTACCGCCCGGATTCCTAGTGAACATTATCGCTTTGGAAAGTGGCGGAGCGAAGTACTGTACACCTGCTTCAAAGAAGAGTGGCAACCACTGTGGGAAACGTACCAAAAAGATCTTTGAAGACAACCAAAAGCCCGGCTTACGCGCCGGGCTTTTTTCCTGTCTGGTTATAACTAGCCGTACAGCTCACTATGACTGCCAATTTTTATAAATAAGGCTGTTTCTCCATCTAGTAACTGATAAATCATTCGCATGTCTCCGGTGGCGTTAATGCTGTAATAGTTCGCGTATGTTCCGCGTAAACCATGATTATTTAAAATCGGATCAGTCGGATTGACTGCAAATAACTGGAGGCGAGCTTTAGCTTTTGATTTGGTAGTGGCAGGGAGTTTTTTATATTGTTTCTCGAACTGACGATGTACATGGACAATCATAAACTATCGAGATAATCACCAATTTCCTTTGGGTCAGATAATGCTGGCGACATATTTTTGCCAGTTTTTATATCTACCTCAACTTCAGCGATAATCCGCTCAAGTGCCGGAGTCATGGTCGGCACCGCCGAAAATGAAATACTCCGCGTCCGGATAAACTCCTTGAGAAAAGCATTGATCACCCCCGACAAGGGCAGTCCCAACGCACGCGCAATTTCTTGCGCCGATTCTTTCACCTCTTTATCAGCCTTAATATTAATCATGGTTTTCATAAGTCTATTGTATATATAACAGACTTATTGTCAACCATGAACCTGGCATTGATATAAACTGTTGGACATCCAGTGTCCAACAGTTGGGATTGTTTTTATATTTTGATAAAATAATGATATGCCTCCCATCCCACTGCTTACAAAATTACAACTACTCGAAGGAAATGCAACTGCCCTTGATGTTGGAACTAAGGACGGCAAAATTGCGCAACAGTTAGCCCAACTTGGCTTCAGGGTTGATGCAATTGATGTTGAATCACTGACGGAAGAAATACATGGCATTAATTTTGAACAAGTTTCGTTGGAAACTTTTTTAGAGAAAAATACGAAACGGTACGATATCGTTATTGCCCGACACGTTCTACCGTTTACTAGTGATCCACTGACACTAATTACAAAACTAAACACTATTTCCAACATCTTTGTCTTTACTTGTTTTGGACCGACAGACGACTGGAAAGATGAGGATCATATCATCACACTGACCAAAGATGAGCTGTACGATTTATTTGCACCAAATACAATCAAACATTATTCGGAAACATTTGAAGAAACAAAAACCTATAAAGGAGACAGCAAATTCTGGCACTATCATACGTTTGTAACTGATAACCGAGCGTGATTTCCGCTCAAAATCTGGCCGTGCTATCATGGCACACATTATGACTGACACTCCCAACCAACCATACACCGAAGGACTAAACGAACCGCAGCGCCAGGCGGTGTTACACACTGAGGGACCGCTGATGGTGTTGGCTGGGGCGGGGTCTGGCAAGACTCGAGTGATCACCCACCGGATTGTGCATCTCATCCATCAAGGGATTGCGCCGCACAATATCCTGGCGATGACATTTACCAACAAATCAGCTGGTGAAATGCGGGAGCGGGCGATTGCTTTGACCAAAAAATACCCCCCTTCTGATCGAGCGGTCATAGACAGTATGCCAGTGGTTACTACTTTCCACGCGTTGGGGGTCCGGTTACTGCGCGAGTTCCACGAAGCGGTTGGGTTGCGTCGGCACTTCACCATCTATGATCGCAGCGACAGTCAAAAAGCAGTGAAACAGGGAATCGAGCAAGCCGGATATAACCCCAAAGAATTTGAACCACGCAAAATCCTGTCGATGATCAGCCGGGCCAAGGGTGACGCGATAACACGTTTGGCATACAGCGACGCAGCTTCATCGTTTCTCGAAGAAGTGGTGGCCCAGGTGTGGGAGAAATACGAAGACATCCTGCACAAAGAACAGTCGCTTGATTTTGATGACCTCTTGGTCAAGATGTTGCGGATGCTCGAGGATAATAAAACCATTCAGGAACGACTCCAACAACGCTACCAGTACATCCACATCGACGAGTACCAAGACACCAACAAAGTCCAGTTCCGGATTGCTGAACTACTCGCCGGTGACGCCCACAATATATGTGTAGTAGGGGACATCGACCAGTGCTTGGTAGGTGACACACTGGTGACAATGAGCGACAGCAGCCAGAAACCAATTAAACAAGTAAAGTTAGGCGAACAGGTATTATCAAACTACGGCAGCGGTGATTACCGGCCAGCCGCAGTTACCAAAGTGCACACTAATACTCCCAAGACCGATTTGGTCACCATCAAAACAGAAGCGGGACGCACTCTCACCTGCACTCCGCACCACTTACATTTTGCCGGGTATCGACTGGACATTTCACCTCAACTGCATTATGTGTACCTGATGCGCAGAGACGGTATCGGGTACAGACTAGGCACGTCGTCGGTCTACACCAAAGGCCAAGTCAAACCAATACTTGGGTTTGTCCAGCGACTGAACCAAGAACATGGCGACGCAATCTGGGTGCTTGCAACCTACAATACCGTCAACCGAGCCCGCGCAGCAGAATACGAACTATCCCTGCGCTACCAGATTCCGACCATTCCATTTGTCGCCAGGAAAGGTGTCAGTACTGGCGGCTACGTGCACGATCAGATTGCTCTTGATAAGATTTTTGCACAGTTTGACACGGCTGCTAGCGCCACCAAACTACTCAAATCATTTCACTTGCAAACTACCTACCCACATCATCGACCACAAGTAAGCAAAAGCAATCGACAAAACATCCTCGTCACGCTGTGCGGAGACCATCGTGGAGCCACGCCAATGCACCGGATTAGTGTCGCTGGTAGTTCACCCCACACCAAACAAATTTTAGAGCAAGCTGGGTATTCCATTAGATCAGCCAAGATCGGTTCAAAGAGTTGGCGCTATGAAACCTGCGATCAGTCGTATCAGAAAATCTGCACAGTCGTCAAACAATTACAAACCTTGCTGCCAGACGCGATTGTAATCGAGCAAGGAAGACTAGGGACTCAAACAGATGTCCGTAATAAAAACTCGCTCCCAGTACTGCCAGCTGCATCAGTCCGGCCAGGGATGGTTATGTTTGCAGCAGACGGTACGTACGACATCGTCACAACCGTGACCCACGACACCAAAACACAACCAGTATTTGATCTCACTATCACCCCAACCCACAACTTTATCGCTAACGGAATTGTGACCCACAACTCTATCTATAGTTGGCGAGGGGCAGACATCAAAAACGTTCTACAGTTCGAACGCCACTTCCCGAACTCGACCACCATCCTACTCGAAGAAAATTACCGCAGTACCCAGACCATCATCGCGGCGAGTAACGACATCATCAAGAAAAATAAAAACCGGGTAGAGAAAAATGTATTCACTAATAATACGCAGGGCGACAAAATCACGTTGTACGCTGGCATGACCGGGTACGACGAAGCGGAGTATGTCGCACTCACTGCCAAGTCACTCATTGCAGACGGCACCGAGCCGTCGTCAATCGCAGTATTGTATCGAACCAACTTTCAATCCCGCGCTCTCGAGGAAGCGTTTCTTAATTTTGAAGTACCGTACCAGCTGCTCGGGACGAAGTTCTTTGAACGGCGCGAAGTCAAAGATGTACTGTCGTACCTACGCCTGGCCCTGAACCCAGGCAGTAACGCCGACCTCTCTCGCGTAATCAACAACCCTACCCGCGGAATCGGCAAAGTCACCATGCTCAAAGTCATCGCGGGCGACCGGGCCAGTCTGAACGCCGGAGCAATTGCCAAAGTGCAAAAGTTCGACAACATCATGATGGACATCGCGAAGGCAGCCACTGAGAAAAAACTGTCTGACACGATCAAGTTCATCATGAAGCGATCCGGGCTAGAGGAGCAGTTCATCGAAGAGGGGACCGAGGAAGCTATGGAACGGATTGAAAACCTCCGCGAATTGGTAACACTCGCCAGTCGGTTTGACACAGTCGACCCGAACGAAGCCATCGAACAGCTACTAGAGACCGCCGCCCTCCAGAGCGACCAAGACGAAATAAAAGACAAAGAGGAACTCAACGCTGTGCGACTGATGACCATCCACGCCGCCAAGGGTCTAGAGTTCGCGTACGTATTTGTCACTGGTTTAGAGGAAGGATTGTTTCCACACGAACGAATTGATGACGGCAAGACCGACAACGAAGAAGAGCGTCGATTATTCTACGTCGCCCTCACTCGAGCGGAGAAAAAAATCTACCTCACCTACGCCCACATACGAACAATTTTTGGTCAGCAAAAAGTAAACCTACCGTCATCGTTTATCAATGACATCAGCAAAGATCACGTCGAGGCTGCTGACCCATTTGGCCGGGGAAGTAGTACTAGTAGCGGCTATGAGACGACGGTGTATCTAGATTAAACGAATCCCTGTTACGTCACTGACTGAGTTTGACTTTCTATGGGTTTGACTTCAAACTATTTCAACGTAATCTAGCATTATGAGTTTCCAGCATAAAAAATCCCTTGGCCAACACTTTCTCAACAGCGATTTTGTGCCGAAAAAAATGTGTAACGCGGCCAACCTACAAACCGGGGAGACGGTATTAGAAATCGGGCCTGGTACCGGAATATTGACCGCGGAAATTTTGAGACGAGGGGCAAATGTTATCGCCATTGAAGCCGACACCCGGGCGATTACAGAACTAGAAGAAACGTTTGTAGCCGAGATTACGGCCGGACAACTCACCATCCACCATCACGATGCGCGTCAGCTTGATCTCGCGCAGTTTGGTTTGGTCGACCAACAGTTCAAAATCGTTGCTAATATTCCCTACTATATTTCTGGACTGCTGTTCCGGCTCTGTCTCGAGTCAGCCATCCAGCCGACGACACTCGTGTTCCTGGTCCAAAAAGAAGTGGCGTTGCGCATCGCCCGCGACCCAAAAGAATCCATCTTATCCCAATCGGTCAAAATCTACGGCGACCCAACCTATATCGATACCATCAAGCGTGGACATTTTACCCCGTCACCAGCGGTTGATTCCGCCATCGTTGCCATCTATGACATCAACAAAACGCGGTTGCAAAATATTGCTGAAACGCTATTTTTTGACATCATCCATGCCGCCTTTGGACAAAAACGCAAGCAGCTCGCCGGCAATCTTTCAAAGCAGTACGACAAGCAGTACGTGATTGATTGTCTAACCAAACTTGGACTATCACCCCAAAGCCGAGCTGAAGACCTCTCCACCAGTGATTTTGTGAACTTGATCACGCTTTTGGGAGAAAAACGGGACTAATTCTCCCCAGAAAGCCACATATACAGGTAGTAACTACCGACTGGCTGCTGGCTGGCTGCTATACTAAACGGTATGGAATGGAATTTACATCCGCGGATTATCGGCGCTTGTCTGGTCGGATTTGCTTTAGTAGCCGGGGCCTATGTGCTCAGTACGTTTGGTGAGTCCAACTTTCGCAGTCAGCCAGCGGCGGTAGCAGTTGCGGCCGCACCGCGGGTGGCAATTGCAGTTACTGACAACGATAACAACGGCATTGAGGACTGGCGGGACGAATTTATTACAACCAAACCAATCATCCTTGATCCCATTGATTCAACCTACGAACCACCAACTACGCTGACTGGACAATTGGGGATTGATTTTTTTGAAAGCTATATCCGATCAAAAAGTGCTGGTCCGTTTGGAAGTAGTCGAGAGGAAGTAGTCGAACGAGCAGTCGAAACCATGAGTGTCCAAGCAGTGTATACCCTATATGACACACCTGATATTACTATCATGACTACCTGGGACAACGATGACATTTTGACATACGCTAATACCGTTGCCCTGGTTATCACTAACAATAACATTGCTGATAGTCGTGGCGAGATTGCTATTTTGTCCGATGCGCTCAGTCAAGTAGAACCCGATATTGAAAACATTGAGCAACTAGCAGAAATTGCCGCGGCGTATCAAAACATGCGTGACCAAACGCTCGCTATCCCAGTCCCAGCGTTTGCTGCCAAACAACACCTCGATTTGATCAACACCTATCACGCTCTCTACGAAAGCATAACCGCGATGGCGATATCGATTGAAGACCCAGCCTTTGCATTGATTCGTATCAAACGCTACCAGGATGATGCCACTGGACTGCAGATTGCGTTGCAGAATATGTACGATACATTCGAACCGTACGCGTCGTTGCTTGGACCAGACGACCCGGCATTATTATTCGTTCTCTTTAGTCCGGAGTTTAACTCTTAATTAATATGGATACTTTTTTTCTTGGTTTAAAAAAACTGCTCGTCACGACGATGTTCGTAGTGTTTGCCTTTGTCATGATCTATGTGCCACAAGCACCTACCAGTAACGTTGCCGAGGTTAACGCTGGCGGATTTGGGGGTATCGTATTTGACCCAACTAACACCGCTCAAAACCTCAACACAACTATCCAAAGTACTATAAGTGCTGCCGCTAACACTTTGAACTGGACCAAAGAGAATGTTCTCGACGGGATTGGCTGGGCACTCGCCAAACGAGTGGTCTCTGGCATGGTCAGTAGTCTGATCGACTGGGTGAACTCGGGGTTCCAGGGTCGACCGGCGTTCATCACTGACCTCGGTGGGTTTTTGCGTAACATAGTTGATGAGGAACTCGGGCGAGTCATCAGCGAGCTCGGGGCCGTGGGGTCGTTTATTTGTTCGCCGTTTCGACTCGACGTGCAGGTATCGATTGCTACCCAGTATGCGCAGTTTGACGCCGACGGTCGTGAGCAATCCGCCCCAACTTGTACCCTCACTGGCGTCATTGACAACATCCAGGGATTCATATCAGGCATTGATCCGGGTCGTGGGTTAGCAGACTGGTTGACCATCACCGCAACACCAGAAACCTACACCCCATATGGTGCACTCCTGAGTGCCCAAGCAACCGCGCGGGCCCGACTAATCAACGCCGAGGGCACCACCCTGACTGAGCTTAACTGGGGATCAGGGTTCTTATCACAGAGCGTCTGCCAGGCTATCGAAGGCACCAGCGGCGCCCAGGACTGTTCCATCGTCACCCCCGGTGCCATCATCCAAGACGCCCTGACCCTCAACCTCGACTCTGGTCGCCAGGTGCTGGTTCAAGCTGATGAGATCAACGAACTTATTGGTGCCCTACTTGGACAGCTGGCTAACAAAGCCATCACTGGTATTAATGGACTGCTCGGACTATCAAGTGGTACCGGGTTTACCTACACTGACTACGGCGCCGGGTCGTTCCTTGACGCCTTAAGAGCAGAAGCTGACGTCACCGTAGCCAGCTCAACCGGGGACGGATCTAGTCTTATGACTGACACCCTCCGAGCCGAACGCAACTCCCGATCAACCAACATTCACCTGCTGGACAAACTCGCTGCGTTTATCGTCGACCCACGCAACGCCACCGGATCGCGTGAGATAGCCACCATCCTCAACGAAGAGATATTTGTTGAGGTACAAAGAAGCAACAACATCATCATCGCGTTGACCCAGTACGTAGCTGAGTTCGACACCGCCAGTACCAGCCGACAAGTCGAAATATTTGTCGAGTACAGTAACCTCGACATCACGAGCGAAATCCGCAAAGCCCAAAACATTGCCGATTGGCAATCCCAGATGAGCCTACTAGGGATTGACCCAACCGACAGACGAGGCTTAGAAGAAATCATCAAAAGCCAAAACGCAGCTACCACTACCACCCCCTAATCCCCATGCAACGATTCCTACCAGCCTTACGACCACGCACCTGGCTCATCCTGGCTGGTTTGCTGGTGCTAGTGGGATTGTTGTTGCCGCTTGACGTCATCCACGGCGAAAGTTTGCTTGACGGAGAAGGTCCCATCAGAAGATTCCTGTTTGGGGTAATCATCAACCTCACTGGATGGTTTTTGTGGCTCGGGGGAGCTATCCTCGACTACGGCGTTAACGCCTTTGTAATCAACTTTGGGACTAACTTCAACCAAAACGGTGTCGGGGTAGCGGTCAACCAACTGTGGGTGATTGTGCGCGATTTCTTCAACATCTTGTTTATCTTTGGGTTGGTGTACATCGGTTTCAAAATGATCCTCAACAGTGACGACTCCCAGACCAAACAAACCCTGGTGTATCTGATTATGGCGGCGCTGCTGATCAACTTTAGTTTGTTTATCACCAAATTCGTGGTTGATTTTACCAACGTCCTAGCGAGTGAGGTAGCGGTCGCGGGGTTTGCTGCCGCTACCGGAGGGGGAACTGAGATAGATGGTAATGCCCGCAACAACGTGGCTATTGGTGATACCTTCTTCAGGTTGATGGGCATTCAGCAGAATGTCCTCTTGACCCCAGTGGGAATAGAAAGTAATAAAACATCGCCCTGGTCGTACATATTTGGAGTTGGAATTATCAACATCATCGGAGCGTTTGCGTTTGGGGTCGGGGGGATTATGTTGATTATTCGGTTCGTCGCCCTATCGGTGTACATGGTGCTGTCACCGTTTATGTTCCTAGGGTGGATATTTCCTGGATTCCAGAGTATGAGTAGCAAGTACTGGAGCGGATTCCTCAAACAAGCCTTCTACGCCCCAGTGTACATCGTGATGATTTTCTTCGCGGCGACGATTCTCAATAACTTCTTTCGAGTCGGAGGATCATTTGAAAATGCAAATCTGGGTAGTTTGGCTGGTGATGAAGGATTGCTTGGATCAATAGGAGGGGAGGCAGTAGTGTTCGGTGCTGGACTAGCTCCATTTATCCTCTCCGCTGCTTTCCTCATCGCCGCCGTCCAAGTAGCCGGCAAACTAAGCGCCGACGGCAGCACCGTCATGAGTAAAGTAGGTGGTGCTGTACAATCCCGAGTGCGGGGGGCCATACGTGGAACTGGCAGATTCGCTGCCAGGAATACGCTTGGGTATGGGGCTAGAGGTGCAGGGTTAGCTGGTGAAGCTGGACGCAGGAGGCTTAATCGCCTCACATCATCAATGGCACAAAGTGACAGGTTTGGTGCACGCACATTGGCTCGTGGTTTGGATGGTAGCGTTGGAGCCGGACTTGATACAGTAGCTAGAGCTAGAGTAGCTGGTTCAGAAACCGCAGCCGAAAAGCGTACTCGTATTGACGCAGCCCAAGTACGATTTAATAATACTGCAACAGAAAATCAGCGGGCGACTGATCTAACCGCAGCACGAGCTGCCTTAGCTGCCGCTTCCATACCTGCTGATCGGAAAACAGCTGAAAACAAAATCAAGAAACTTACTGGTAAAATGTCTACTGCAGAACTACAAAATCTGGCACCAGCTGAGCTCAAGACACTGATGGAATCAGGTTTAGTGAACAGTACTAAAATGAAGGAACTAGCCGGTACCGGCCAGTTCTCTAATGCTTACATGAAAGCTGCTGGCAAAAAGAGAGAGGAAGCATTATTTGGAGACATTGAAAAAGTGTTTGCTAAATCTAATGCCACAGCCATAGAACTCACAACTGCAATTGAAGACCTGTCCAAAGAAATTGAGGCTATGACCGACGAAGAAAAAAGTAACGTCGATTTCAACCGCCTTAATTCACAAGTTATTGCGAGCCAACTATCAGAAAAATCAATGGACTCTATCAGAGATTCTGGGAATCTTACATCGTCTGAATTTTCAGATCTTAAGAAAACTCGCACAGCTGGTATTCAAAATATTCTCGCTACCGGACGAATTGGGGCAGAAACCAGAGATACTAATGGCAAAGTCATTAGCGCTACGCCAGCAACGGTTTCTAACACACCTGGAACCACCGACGCAGCTGCCTTTGTCAAAAAACAGCAAGATAAACTGGTCAAAGGTAATGCCGAGACTATCGGTAAACTACCATACGAAGCTTTCTTCAACACAACTACTGGTATCCTGACTGACGCCGGTAGAAGCATGACAGTAGATGCTATGAAAGCTATTGCAAGAACCGCTAACCTAGGTAGGGGCAGTATGTCTGCCGATGAGCGATCTGACCTAGCGAAAGCCGTTAGATTACATAATGGTACAACTTCTAAAATGGCAGCCTACTTAGCTACACAGAAAGCAAAGGAAGATTTCCTACTGTAAAAGGTGATATAAATTAAGTATGAACTTTACTGATCAACAACGAGACGACGCATACGGAGCTTCATCCGAAGTGCAGAAATCTCTATACGAAGGACCAGCGAGTGGGCAAGCTCTGTATGACATAGGGAAAAACCACGGGCTAGTTGAGGTGGAAGTACGTATGTCATTTCTTATCGCCGTCGGGGACGTTGTTATTGGCCTGGTACCACAGGCCCAACTACCTCAGCTGATGATTGAGAGGTTGGGTGTGTCGCAAGCAACTGCTATGCGGATCACCGCAGATGTGCTTGATTTTTTGGAGCCACTTGATGCAACTAAAACCGCTGCGCCGGTAGCAACCAACATCCCCATCCAAACACCAACTGCGGTCGCTGACCCTGGACCCATCTCGCTCGCAGACGAGCTCGCTGCGGCTGAAGCTACATTTCACCAACTCCAACCCATCAGAACGATGGCGGGGGATATGCAGACCCTTAAACATGACGTTCCAATCCACCAGGCAGCCAGCCAGGAGACCCTCCTCAACGGTGACGGCAACGGAAAGAAAAACCCGGGGGCACAATGGGGTGAACAATAAACCCGCGCGCAACTACGGTGGTGCAGTGTATACTAGAGTTATCTATGCGGTTTGAAGTACCACAATTCATCGAAATCGAAGATAAGATTTTTGGTCCCTTGACCTGGCGTCAGTTCGTATACCTTGGTGGTGGGGTGGGGATGGCGGTGGTAATGTTTTTGGTGTTTGGATTTTTAGTGTTTGTGCTGGCGGGATTGCCGATTGCGCTCCTGGCCGGTGCGCTCGCGTTTTATCCCATCAATAACCGGCCGTTCTCATATTTCCTAGAGGCTGTCTACAACTACATTGTCAGTGACCGGCTGTATCTCTGGCACCAGAAACCCGACATGGTATACAAAGAACCCACGCAAAAGAAAACTGCCGCCAGTGAGTTGTATACTATCCAAGCCTCTAACCGCGGTAGCGCCCACAAAAGTATCACCTCGCTCACGCGCTCACTGGAATTACAAGCGCTCCAAAAACCCGAATAAGTATTATGCCCAATCAAAAAGCCGCCACGCAACAATTCGTACCAATCCGTGACATCAAAGACGGGGTGGTTATCAAGCGCAACGGTGAGATGTTGACGGTCCTGCTGGCGTCGTCGGTGAACTTTGCGCTCAAGTCACTCGACGAGCAACGGGCGATATTGCAGCAGTTCCAGAGCTTTCTCAACACGCTTGATTTCAGTTTGCAGATCTACGTGCAGTCGCGCAAACTCAACATCGAGCCGTACCTCGCTATCCTAGCAGGGCTTGAGAGCAAACAAGACAACGACCTGATGAAAATCCAACTCCAAGAATACATGGAGTTTATACGCTCGTTTACCACTGACGTGGACGTGATGAGTAAGAGCTTCTTTGTAGTGATCCCGTACTCACCGACTAAACTCAACCTCTCCAAAGGTGTAAGTAGTTTCTTTTCCAGTGGGGGATCAGCGCCACTCTCTAACGACCAACAGTTCGAAGAACACCGTCTACAGCTAGAACAACGCGTCGCGATGGTCGTCCAAGGCCTAGCCGGGGTCGGTGTCCGCACCATGAAACTCCAAAAAGACGAGTTGGTCGAACTGTACTACCACCTATACAACCCAGGTGATCCAACTGGTGCCGCTCCTAATGTACAATCATAACTATGGCCTTGTTCGACTTTCTACAACCGCAAACTAACCAAACCAACGATCCCTTCAAAGATCAGTTAATGACCCTGACTGATGTGATTGCCCCGTCAGCTATCAAAATCACTCCGCGTACTATTAACATCAGTGGCATCAATGCCCGGACGTACTACGCCGTATCATACCCCCGGTACCTCAACGACGGTTGGATTGAACCAGTATTGAACCTAGCCAAAGAAATCGATGTATCTATTTTTATCCATCCCGTCGACACCGCCGAGAGCCTCAAGAAATTCCAGAAAAAAGTCGCTGAGGTCCAGAGCCAAATCAGTATCAAAGAAGAACGCGGTGAAGTCCGCGATCCACAGCTGGAGGCATCGTGGCGCAACCTCGAACAGCTACGAGACAAACTAATGCAGGCCGAAGAAAAACTGTTTGACGTGGGGTTTTATATCTCGATTTATGGTTCAGACGAGGCCACCATCGACAAAGTTGAGAACGACATCAAAGGCATGCTCGACTCCCGGTTAATCACCATGAAACCAGCCTTTTTCCAACAGGAACAAGGCATCAAAAGTGTCTTTCCTCTCAACGACGACCTGCTGCGCGTGCACAGCAAATTCAACTCTTCACCATTATCAAGTTTCTTCCCATTCACGTCGTTTGACCTCACCTCAGACACCGGGATCCTCTATGGTATCAACCGACACAACTCGTCGCTGATATTGTTTGACCGGTACAGTCTGACTAACTACAACTCAGTGACGTTTGCGACCTCAGGCGCCGGGAAATCATATGGACTGAAACTAGAAATCCTCCGGTCGCTGATGTTCGGGACCGAAGTCATCGTGCTCGACCCCGAGCGCGAGTACGAATACCTGGCTGAGGCCACTGGTGGACGGTTTTTTAACATTTCGCTCTCATCTGATCACCACGTCAACCCGTTTGACTTGCCGCCACCAGCCAATGACGAAGACCCACGCGACGTCCTGCGCTCACATATCATCGAACTCATCGGACTGTTCCGCCTGATGTTTGGTGGGCTAACCCCTGAGGAAGAGACCATCCTCGACCTCGCCATCCAAGAAACCTACGCCCTCAAAGACATCACTGGTGACGTTGATTTTTCAGTGATGGAACCACCGTTGCTGTCCGACTTTGAGATGGTGTTGGCCGGGATGGACGGTAGTGGACCATTGATTGCGCGGCTAACCAAGTACACCAGCGGAACCTGGTCTGGGTTCATGAACCAACCAACCAACGTCGACATCAACCAGAAATTCGTCGTGTTTAGTCTGCGCGACATGGAAGACGAACTCAAAACCATCGCCATGTACATCATTACCAATTTCATCTGGGGCAGTGTCAGGCGGCGCTTGGCCAAACGCCTGATGGTCATCGATGAGGCCTGGTGGATGATGAAGTCAGAAGACACCGCGTCGTTCTTGTTTTCGCTCGCCAAACGTGGTCGCAAATACTACCTCGGGATTGCCACCATCACGCAGGACGTGGACGATTTCCTGCGCTCACCATACGGTGTGCCAATGATCACCAACTCCAGCATCCAGCTGCTGATGAAACAATCACCCACCGCGATTGATAACATCCAAAAAACCTTTAACCTCACCGACGAAGAAAAATACCTACTACTGGAGTCCAACGTCGGAGAGGGGATATTTTTCGCCGGTCTCAAACACGTCGCCATCAAAATCATTGCTAGTTACACCGAAGACCAAATCATCACCTCTGACCCGTCCCAATTGCTCGCCATCAAACAAGCCCGGGCCGAGCTCGAAGCCGCCGGGTTGTCCTAGAGTTGAGTGTAGTACACTGGATATAATATGGCCGTAAGCAACGTGTCCCGAAAATACAAAGACCCTGACAACCGCGGGTTGCGTGACACAGTGCCTGCGAACGAAAACCGCCGACCGGTCAGGGGGAAAGTCGTCCCGTTCCCGACCGGGCAGGCTAGCGATAGCAACCCCCTCCACCAGACACAAGACGAAGCGTTCAGCACCCGCTACCAAAACCCCTGGACCAGGAATGATGAAAACGTAGCCAAACAGCGAATCAATCGCGTCGAGCGCCAATACGCCCCAGCGGCCGAGCCCAGCTACAGAGAAACTCGGATCCCAATTATCCGAAAAAAAGTCAAACACAAGGTACCAACGAGCGAGAAAGTAATCGCCCGATTGAAAGTTTCCGCGATTAACGGGTGGGTGATTAGTTGGGCAGCAGCCTGGTATTTTTCTTTTCAATGGTGGCTTTCATTACTGAGTTTAACTGGACTAGGAATGGCTGTCGCTGCGTACGCAATTATAGATTCTATTGAAGAAACGTTTCTAGGAGGTGTATTGACGTTCTTTATTGGTAGTGCTGAGGATGGATTGAGTGGGGATGGGATTATAAATAAAGTTATAGCTGGTGCTTTTTCTTTATTTGGTATAAGTTTTGATCCGCTTTTATTGTTTATAGCACCTTCTGCCATTTTATTAATAGTTGGTGTGGCGCAACTACTCATAACTTGGTTTATGTATAGTGGTGCCCGAGTAAAATCGCTTTCAGGAACACACGGCGGTTTAAAACAGCTATCATTTGTATTAGCACTTATTTCATCAGTTACTCCAATTCCATTGATTTTTATTTGGATAGCTGTTGTATGGGCATATCCTAAATGAAAGCCCCACAGCCAGGTTGGCTGTGGGGTGATGTACTTCAACCAACGCGGAAGAAGTGATATGGAGGGATGTTGCCATCGGCATCTAGGAAGTCCCTTATGTTTGGGTTGAGGTCCTCAACCTCGTTGACGGTTCGGAAGGCTGGGAGAAAGTTGCCCTCTTGGAAAGGAATTGGATTTCTCCCAACCTGACAAACAGCACCCGAGTTTACTGTTTTGGAACAATCTTGATTGATGAACACCACGTCTTGGGCGAAAGCCGGGAGGGTTGCGACGGCCAGAGCTGCCACGGTGAGAAGGGAAGCGACGAAACGTTTCATTTCAGTAGTCCTTTCGTTTTGGGCGACAGGCTGTCGCGAGGATTGAAGTGTGGCGAACCACAGTGGAAAAGTGCTGTTGACACAAATGTGTCCTACATTCATATATACCACCTAAACCCGTAAAGCACAAGGGGTTGTGTCCACTCTTTTGCGGGTACAACCTGGGGATAGATGGGGGATAGTTCGTATAACTTGGCTGTTCTCTGGCAAGGTTCTGCTACTATATAGGTATATGTGGTACCGCTACTGCTTTTTATTTATCTTGGTTATCCTGCCGGTTGTTAGTGCAGCGCAGCTGGGTAATTTTGACAGCCTCACCTCTGGCGGGCAACAACCGACTATCACCCTCGACCCGCGGTTCCCTGGACCAGGTGAGTCGTTTACCGCCACTCTGCAGGACTACAGCGGTACGGTGTTTGGATCACAGATCACCTGGAGGTATAACGACGTCGACATCCCTGACGGACTAAACAAACGCTCAATCGAGCTCACCGCCGGTGCCGCTGGAACCAGCAACCGTCTGGTAGCGGGGCTGCGCACAGTAGAGGAGCGTACCGCGGAAGTCAGTATCACCATCAACCCCATCTTCCTTGATATCATCGTTGAGCCTCAAACTCGGGTACCAGATTGGTACATCGGCCGCGCCTTGCCGAGCTACACCAGCCAGGTCAACGCCACGGCACTACTGCACGATGGGACTAGGTTCCTGGATCAGACCCAGCTCGTGTATTCCTGGCGGGTAAACCAAAACCAAATTGACGGCGGTACTATCCGCGGTGGAAACAAAGTGTCGTTCGCGACTCCACGTGGTTCAATGCCAACCCTAGTAGTAAGTGTCATTAACCTGCAAGGCGAGATGATTGCCAGTCGCGCCCTCGCTATGCCGAGTGTCTTGCCCGAGCTCGTCTACTACGAGAAACACGCCCTCTATGGGTTGAGTCGACTGTCGATCAACTCTTCAGCTGCTTTGATCGGTAACGTCCTGACGTTGCAGGCCGAGCCGTATTTCCTTGATACTCGTGTATACAACCAGCCAGACGTCGCGGAGTGGGAGATCAACGGTGTGGTAACCAACAACGGCAGCAACAACCCCTATGAGATCACCCTCAGTCGCGGAGGGGCGAGTGGTCGGACGCTGCTCAATTTCCACGTACGGTCACTACAAGAAGTATTACAAGGGGTCGAAGACCGGGTAATGATTAATTTTTAAGTATGAAACGCACCATACTGATAGTGAGTGGCGTGGCTGTAGTACTGCTGTTGATCGGTGTCTGGGCGTATATTCTATTCACCGGCACAACTAGTGAGACAATTTCGTTTAATGATTTTGGGTTTGGTGATACAACCGACCCGACGGTGTTGTTGCCAGTAATCGAAGAGACCGAACCAGACCCAGTGGCTGGTGGCCCCAATGAACGTCTACGCCAGCTGACCACCAAACCAGTGGTTGGGTTTGCCGAGATAGTCCCAACTTCGACAACATCCCCAGTGGTCGTGTACCACGTCGAGGCCGGCACTGGACATATATTCTCACTTGACCTCGATACTCGAGAAGAGAAGCGCGTCTCGGCCACCACGATTCCTCTTGCGACCAAAGCTGTACTAACCCCTAACGGCCAACACGTCCTGATCCAGTCAGACACCGGCGTCCGAGCGAGTTTTGTCATCGGTACCCTCAGCACTAGCAGCGACCGGATGAGCAACATTCCCCTCGACGAATCCATCGTCTCATTTGCCGCTACACTCGAAAACCAGTTTGTCTATGCGGTGACGGCGGGGGATACCCTAGTAGCTAAACTGTATGAACCAGCAACGGGCAGCATTACCACGTTGTTTACCGTTCCGTTCCGCGAGGCGACCATTTCATGGCACCACACGGCTGCAGGACCACATATCGTGTACCCCAAGGCAACCAGCCGCCTTGAGGGGTACGTCTACAGCTACACCAACGGGGTAGTCTCACGCCTGAACGCCAGCGGCTACGGACTGTCCGCGGTCGGGTCAGCGACAGCTATAATCTATGGTTCGTTTGATGGTGAGGCTTACACTAGCTACAGTGTTGGCAATGACGCTCTGGTGTCGGTAGCCACCCCGATTACCCTCATCCCTGAGAAATGCCGCTTTACCAACACCAACAGTACCGTTGCTCTGTGTGGTGCAACACTCGAAGCACTCCCACACCTGATGCCTGACCCCTGGTATCGCGGTGACGTCATCCTCAACGATTCACTCTGGGAATACAACACCGTCAGTCAGTCTGCGCGATTGCTGGTATTCCCGGAGACTGCCACCGGGAGACAGATTGACCTGATCAATCCTCAGCTTGATAGCACTGATAGCCATTTCTATTTCCAAAACAAAGTCGACGACACCCTCTGGCTATACGAATATCGCTAACCTGTTATTACTATGAAATTTTTCCTCACATCTATCCTACTAGGCATCAGCCTACTACCAGCTAGCGTCTTGGCGCAGAACTTTCTGGTGGGGATTCCTGGTATTGGTAGTCCCACTGGAAATTTTGACGGTTACATCAACGCCATCTACGCGATGTTCATCAGTATTGCGGCACTATTGGCCGTGGTCAAAATCGTGATTGCCGGCGTCAAATACATGTTCTCCGACATCGTCACCCAGAAATCTGAAGCCAAAAAAGACATCCAAGGAGCAATATTTGGCCTCATCCTCATCCTCGGTGCCGTCCTGATCCTCACTGTCATCAACCCAGACCTGACCAACTTCAACCTAGAACAAAACCAAATTGCTCTGCCGGATCCACTTCCGCAAGATGATCCTTCAAGCGATGGTGTTTTGAGTATTTTGGAGTTTTGTGAGCAAAATGATGGTAATTGTGAAGTCCGCTCGTGCGATGCACTGGACGATTATACTGGTGGGATGATATTAGCTGGAGCAACGATTGGTTTGATTGCCCCAGGTATTGGACCACTAATCGGTGCAGCTGTAGGTGGGGTGGGTGGACTTGTGCTCAATTATGCCGGAACTGCAACGGAGTGTAGGGTTGTTTGCAATTGGTTAGACGGTGACGTTGTTGACGTAAATGGACAATCTTCTTGTCGCCATCCAGTAGATGCTTTAGAATCTAGAAGAGCTATTCTTGAAGCTAGACAACAAATACTTAGAGAACAGTATGATTGTACTGACGGTCGTTTGATTATGAGTGGAAGTCCAGAAATACCTCCAAATTGTATTAGAGATTTAACTGACACCCAATCTCAAAATATATTAACTTTACTTGAAGTAAATCCTGATTCTACTATTGCAGAGTCGATTACAAATAGAATTCAAAATTTTGCTATTCAAGACTATATAATCTCAGATACTTCTACTATAAGTGAACTGACTCAGACATTTAATGTTGAACGAATAGTTATGGCATTAGAAATTCCAATTAGTACTAGTGTATCTGACAAAACAAATATTGAAACAAACTTTAATGGTATCTGTGTAGATGCAGGCTTTGACACTATTTTTGAAACAGTAAATAGCGTACAGTATGCTGTTTGCGGTGAATAGTTACAAAGGCCTAGTCGACTCCACAAAAACCCCGAGCTAACCCTCGGGGTTTTTATTATTGTCAGGGGTATTCCTACCGGTGCTTCCTAATAAATATCTCTTGTAGCAACGCAGTGACATTGCTGACTAGGAAGTAGAGGGCGATGGCTACTGAGATGGAGTAGGCTACTACTCCGATGATAATCGGCATGACGTATTTCATTTGGACTTGCATGTTGCGCATGAAATCGTCTTTCATATCTGGTTTTGCGCCTGCCTTGCGCGGTGGCAGTTTGGGCATGGTGAGCATGACCACTAGGAACTGAGTAAACGCAACTACAATCGCGAGGAACACACTCTTGTCGGTGATATCAAACTGATTTAAGAAAAACCGATTACTTTCAGTTGGGACGGGGACAAAGGAGTATAAATCATCTGGGTTAATCACGATGTCTTTAGAGGCTTCACCGGTAAACATCGACAAAAACGTGACCTCAGCTGGCTCACCATCTACCACTGGGGGATATAGTCCAATCACCCCAAAATACATAGCAATCAACAACGGGATTTGTAGCAAGATAAGAAAAATACTCGCAAACGGATTCATTCCGGCTGTTTTATAAATCTGCATCATCTCTTTGGCTTGGGCTTCGCGGTCGTCTTTATAGGTTTCTTTGAGTTCCTTGAGCTGGGGCTCGATTTCTTTCATGATGCGCTGTGTCTTGGCCGCTTTGATTGACACCGGTAGTAAAATGGTTTTGACCAAAAAAACCGTTGCAATGATAGCGAGTCCCACGTCACCCCCGGGGATCACGTCGATGAAAAATACTAATGAGTTATAAACCGGGTCAAAGAAAAACGTGTGCCAAATAAAACTAAACATAGATGTCGGTTAGTTTACGTTTTTTTGATGACGTCCGCAATGTGTCGTTTGATATCAAGTAACGCCGCCTGGCGAGTCAACTCGGTGTAGGCTGGTTTGATGATGATAATAAACACCCCAGTCTGACCGTGATCAAGGCAGACCGACCGTAGCTGCGCGTATACGCGGCGTCTGATGGTGTTGCGGGTGACGGCTTTCTTAGAGACTTTTTTACCAACCACTACTGAACCGTGCAGCGTGGGCAGGGGAGTATGCACGATAGTGCAATGAGTGAAATGCCAGCGCTTGCCAGTTTTAAAATACTGATCGAACTGTTTGGTCGTGAGACGGTGCGATTTCGCTAACATACAAAAACTATACCAAACAAAAAAGCGCTAGCGCGCTTTTTTGACCGTAAGTTGAGCTCGACCTTTACGTCGTCTCGCTTGGATGATTTTACGCCCACTGGGAGTGGCTGACCGAGCGAGGAAACCGTGAGTTGTTGCGCGCTTCTTTTTCTTTGGTTGATAGGTTCGTTTTGGCATATATGTGACTTAGTGGGCGTAACTATACCTAAATATACTTAGATTGCAAGGGAAGTGTCTGAAAATTATCTTCTCCACAGGTTATCCCCAGTTGCTAATCTAAAAGCTGCATCCACTTTGATAATTTTATACAAAATAAAAAATATTTACAGAGTTCTGATAGAGAGTATAATGCAAACTACCAACCAATTCTATGAATTCTCTCACTCAGTCGCACCAAACAAACAGCATTGTCAAAACTGAACAAATTGACGTCAAACAGCTGTGGGACGATGCACTGGTTAAAATTGAGTTAGCTATTACGACCGCCAACTTTAAAACTTGGTTCCGTGACACCCACATCGTGACCCTCGAAGATGGACTAGCGACTATCGGCGTACCCAGTGTGTTTGTCAAAGACTGGCTGCAGGACAAATTCCAGAGCATGATCCTCAAAACACTCCGAGAAATCACCCCCCACGTCCGAAGTGTCGAGTACATCGTCGCCCAACGCAACGAACGTAAACAAGAATCAAATAAAAACCAAACGGTAAATGCGGCATTACCACTAGAGGAGTATTACATCAACAAAAGCGATAACCTTAACCCTAAATACTCGTTTGATACGTTTGTGGTTGGTCCGTACAACGCCCTAGCACACGCCGCCGCCAAAACCGTCAGCGCTAAACCTGGTATCACCTACAACCCACTATTTATCTACGGTAAAACTGGACATGGTAAAACTCACCTGATCCAAGCGGTTGGAAATCAAATCAAAAAAACTGGTAAAAAAGTGTTTTACGTCACGAGTGAACGGTTTGCGGTGGACTATTTTAATTCCCTACAAAGTGGGAGTGCAAACAGTTTTAAAGATCGCTATCGTCAGTACGATGTCTTGATCATGGATGACATTCAATTCCTCGCGACCAAAGAAAAAACCCAAGAGGAGTTATTTCACCTCTTTAATGCCCTCCACGACAACAACAAACAGATTGTCTTCTCTAGTGACATACATCCTGCTCTGCTCAACGGCATGGAAGAGCGACTCCAATCAAGATTTGCCCAAGGAATGATTGTCGACCTCCCAGCCCCTGACCTCGAATCACGCGCCGCTATTTTGCGGGCAAAATCAGCCCAGAACAGCATCACGCTGGCTGATGATGTGGTTGACCATCTCGCGGCCACCATCGAGGGAAACGTGCGGGAACTCGAAGGTGCACTCAACAGCATCATGTGTCAGTCACAACTCCTCGGGCGAGTACTATCAATCGAGGAGGTCCGAACTATCATCAAAAATAGTTCTCGACCGCGTAAAACTCTCGCTATCACAGACGTAGTTGAAAAAGTCGCCCGCTACTACGACATCGACCACAATAGTATCTACGAAAAAACCCGCCGTAAAGAAGTGGTAAAACCCAGGCAGATTATCATGTACATCTTGCGGGAAGATTTCCAGATTTCCTACCCGGCAATTGGCAAGAAACTCGGTGGTCGCGACCACACCACCGTCATCCACTCCTGTGAGAAAATCAAAAATGAACTCAAAAGTGACACTGAACTAGAAGAAGAAATTACTCAAGTCCGACTACTACTTAAATAACAACTAACCGCTCGAATTCGAGCGGTTAGTTGTTATCATAAACTGTCAATGTGAGTAACTCTGTATAGAACCCTGAGTAACCTGAGGATTACTCATAAAAAATCGATATATAGTGGGGATTAGTGTCCAAATAATCACGAGTTACTAACAGGTTATAAATACCAACATAAGTTGTACCCAGGTAATCCTCAGATATATCGCACCCCTCCCCAGCTCCACGCAAAAACAGAGGCTAAAAGTAAGTTGTATTACAACAGTAGATAGTAGTTTTGCACATCTCCCCAGTACTAATAATAAAGAGTAAAATAAGTTAAAATAGAAATATGGAAATAACTCTTCTCCACAGTGAATTACAAAAAGCATTAGAACTAGTTGGTCGCATTAGTACCAAGCACGCCACCTTGCCTGTGTTGCAGTGTGTTCGGATTGAAGTTAAAGCTAGCCAGATAACGTTGCAGGCTACTAACCTTGAAATCAACCTAGAAATCCCTTTAACTGGTGAGGTGATTGAAACTGGAGTAGTGGCGGTACCGACTCAGATTTTCTTACAGAGTATTCAGTTTATTAACCAAGAAAAAATCACCCTCCGGATGGAGGAGCAGGTATTACAAATTGAGAGTAAAACCTCAAGTACTTCAATTAAACTGTTTTCTCCTGATGAGTTCCCTGTGGTCCACCAGTTGACTGATTTAGGTGATACGCTCCAAGGTGCACAATTTGCCTTTGGAATCAAGAGCGTGGCATTTGCGGCCTCTCAAACGTCTATCAAGCCAGAACTAGGAAGTGTATTTATTCAACAAAAAAAAGAACACTCGTTGACGTTTGTAGCGACTGACTCATTTCGTCTGATGGAGAAAACTGTAGCTCAAAAAGGGTTAACTCTTAAGGAGTCATTAATGATTCCACAAAAAAATGCGTTGGAGTTGGCACGGATATGTGAGGCTGTGGGTGAAAATCCTCAGTTTGGAATGGATGATAATCAGTGTGCCTTGCGATTTCCAGGTGGGGTATATGTTTCAACTCGGTTAGTATCTGGGTCGTTCCCGGATTACGAGCAGATAATTCCCAAAGAATTTGTAACCTATGTCACACTACTTAAAAGTGATTTACAACAATCATTTAAAAAAACTAACGTATTTCTAAATAAATTTAGGCAAGTGACATTACTTATCAGTGCTAATGATCTGACTGTCTCTTCCCAAAATAACGAAGTGGGACATACAACCGATACTATCAAGGCTACTGTAGAAGGGGAAGAACTATCGCTTAATTTCAACCAGCAATTTATTATGGACCCGTTGTCACATATACCAGCAGATTCTCTGAAACTAAGTTTTGCTGGAATAGGACGACCGATGATTTTACACGGCATCAATGATACTAATCAGCGGTATTTAGTGATGCCAATGAATAAGTAGTAGATACGTATTATGCAGATGAAACACGTAGGAACACTCTTTGAACGGTATCGAAGGTTGTTGGTTCCACCGCAGGCTTCAGTGGAAAAGAGAGTGGCAGAGATTATCTGTGAGATAACCCCACTGACGGTTAATTCTGATCAAATTTCCTATAGTGTCGGGAGTAAAACTATTTCTCTCAATCTACCGAGTATTTTAAAATCAGAGTTGGAACACCATAAAACGGCCATCCTCAGCCGTTTAGAAGTTGAAATGGGTATAAAGAATTCTCCAAAGACTATTCGGTAGTTGTTTCTTCTTCGTCTTCAATTATGCTTTCATTGGTAGTTGTCCCGGTTGGGGTAGTGGCTTCCATTAAAGCCCCAAAAGTTTGTTTGTTCCAGTTTTGAACACCATATTCCCAGTTCTGGTAGGCACCGTCATTAGCTGGATTACTTGGCGATGGACCAGTTGGATTACTGCGATCAACAAAATGCAGGATAGAGTGAATGTTGCCGTAGATTTGACTAATATCAATTGGTGTACCATCCTCAGTTTGAGAAAGGGCTTGAGTAAGTAATTCAGTGTTGATGTACTGTCCGCGTATGATTGGTTTTACTCCAGCAGTATTTATTTGTGGCTGGGTAAAGGTTTCAACGGGAAGTTTTTCCAAAGCTACATCCATAAAGGCCCGCCAAATTGGGGTGGTAATCAGACCAGATAATCCGCCACCCATAGCCGCGTTGTCGTTATTACCAACCCATGTTCCTACGGCAATGTTGGGAGCATAGCCCACCACCCAAGCATCACGCAGGTTGTTGGTACTACCAGATTTCAAAGCAACATCTCGGTTACCAAAATTAACTAATGAGTATGATCCCCAGAGTGGAGTTCGAGCGACGTTGTCTGACAATACATCACTGACCATGTGAGCGATGTTGGCCTCGAGTACTCGTTGTTCAGCTACTTCCCGTTCCTCGAGGATATTACCATTAGTATCTTCTATTCGTAGGATGCTTCGTGGTACTGCGCGAATACCGTCATTGGCAAAAATTCCGTAGGCGTGGGTCATATCTTTAAGCCGTACCTCTCCACCTCCAAGTACCAACGTTAATCCATACCGCTCAGGTTCATCAAGGGTAGTGAGTCCCATATCAGTCATTAGTTTGAGAGAGTTGTTTAACCCAGCTAGGTAGAGGGTTTTGACTGCTGGGATGTTGAGTGACTGGGCGAGGGCATTACGCATGCTAATTGGCCCGACAAATTGGTTGTTGTAGTTGCGTGGTGAGTAGCAAGGTGAAACAGATGTTGTATCCCAAGGTTCACACGCGGGTGAAAACTGAGTTGGTACATCAAACAAAATAGTGTCTGGTAGGTAGCCTTTACGCCAGGCATTGGCATAGACAAATGGTTTAATGGATGATCCCGGCTGGCGACTGGCAATTGAAACATTGAACTGTCCGTCGATTTCTTCATCAAAATAATTACGCGAACCAACCATCACGAGTACATCTCCAGTTTTAGGATCAGTGGCGACTAGTCCGGCGTTAGAAGCGTTAAATCGCTCGGTGTTCACAGCGGCTTTTTCAGCGACGATAGCTTCGGCGGCGGCTTGGAGCTCATAATCAAGAGTGGTAATAATCCGTAAACCCTGTTCAGCCATTGCCTCTTCTCCAAACTGCTCGGTGAGTTCCTCGATAATAGTCATGACAAAGTGGGGAGCTTTGATACCAGTAATAGCACTAGTACTAAACGTTACCTCAACTTGTTTGGCTGCCTTGTGTTCTTCGACAGTGATAAATCCGTTGATACGCATGCGATCGAGTACGAGTTGTTGTCGTCGATCAAGGGCAGCTCGGTTGGTACCAAACGGTGATAGATAGGTTGGAGCCTGGGGGAGTGCAGCCAGGTAGGCGGCCTCAGCTAGTGAGAGGTCATTAGCTTTTTTACCAAAAAAACTCTGAGACGCTTCTTCTACTCCATAAATAGTTCCTCCATAAGGTGACTCGTTGAGGTACACTTCAAGGATTTCGTCTTTAGTCAGTTCTCTTTCTAGCTTGATAGATAAAATTGCTTCTTTAACTTTACGGCTGAGTTTTTTGTCTCGGTCAAGGACGGAGTTTTTGATGACTTGCTGAGTGATAGTTGATCCACCTTGCCCGCCAAGTAGGTCACCGTCTTGCATGTTACTCACCGCAGCGCGGATAATTGCGCGGATGTTGATACCAAAGTGATTGTAAAACTGGTCATCTTCGATGGCAACAGTAGCATTTTTGATGTGACGCGACATGTCCTCTAGTGGCACAATAGTCCGTTTAACGTCTTGGTGGAGGTCATATAACAAGACTTCGCCAGTGCGATCAAATATTTTTGTTGACTGTAACACTCGTCGTTCATCAAACGCTGATAAATCGGGAATTTGTAAACTAGAAATCCAAATCAGGATTCCGGCGGACACAATAATAAAACCAGCAAAAAACAGAATCAATCCATCAATGATAAGCTCTTTCCAGTTCTTGATAATCCACAGTTTGGTTTTTTTCATGTAACTAGACTATATAAGCAATATTAGCATGGGTTGTCTAGACACCTTTATACGATTGTGTGCTAGCATTATTTCATTATGAAATTGCATCAAGAGCTCACTGAGCGCGGATTTATTCATCAGACATCAGCCAGCATCGAAGAAATCCTAGATGGACCAAAACGTACCATATATCATGGGATTGATCCGTCAGCTGACTCGGCCCACGCTGGTAATATTGTGATTTGGTTTTTGCTTCGTCACCTGGCTAACGCAGGCCACAAAATTGTTTTTTTGGTTGGAGGAGCAACCGGCCGGATTGGTGACCCAAAACCAGACGCCGAGCGGACGCTACTACCAGAGAAAACAATCGAAGCTAATTTTGCTGGGATCCAAGCTCAAGCCAAGCAATTTATTACCACTGATGATATTACTTTTGTTGACAACTACGACTGGTTTAAGGAAATTAAATTTATTGATTTCTTGCGTGACATTGGTAAACATTTCACCGTAAATGAGTTGATTAAAAAAGACGCCATTGCCAACCGACTTGCTAGTGATGTTGGTTTGTCGTACACCGAGTTTGCCTATCCGTTGGTACAGGGCTACGATTATCTAGAGTTGTACCGCACTCACGGCTGTGATGTGCAAGTTGGTGGTTCTGACCAGTGGGGAAATATCATCTCAGGAGTCGATCTGGTTCGACGCAAAGAACAGGCATCGGTATATGCATTGACCGTACCGCTAGTAATCGATAAAGCAACCGGTAAAAAGTTCGGCAAAAGCGAAGGAAACGCCGTTTGGATTGATCCAACAAAAACCTCACCCTACGAGTTCTATCAGTTTTGGTTGAACGCTAGTGATGAGAGTGTGGTTGATTACCTCAAACTATTTACCTTTGTTCCCTTAACAGATATTGCGTCAATAGCAAAAGATTTTGACCTAAATCCAGGCGCTCGCACCGCGCAAAAGAAACTAGCGTCTGAGGTGACGCGCCTAGTGCACGGTGAGTCCGCCTCTGAGTCCGCTAAAGAAGTGTCGGAATTATTGTTTGGTGACGGGTCGGTCGCCAATATTTCGACTGATGCCCGGGCAATCTTGCTAGCTACGGCACCAACCCTCGCTGTACAAGTTGGATTGAGTTTAGTTGACGTGCTGATTGCCGCTGGGTTGGCCACGAGCAAACGCGAGAGCCGGACGTTTATAGAAAGCAATGCAATCACCTTACAAGAAGCCAAGTGTAGTGACATCAATCAAGTGTTGCGTGAGGAGTATTTTTCCAATGGACTGGCTTTGTTACGCAGAGGCAAAAAGCAATTGTGTGTCCTGATTAAAGAATAAATTGAGACCCTGAGTTTGATGAGTAAAATAAAACCCACTGACTAGCAGCGGGTTTTATTTTTACATCTCGTCTACATCATCAAATGAATCGTAGTCCACGTCTTCTGCATCATCCTCAAGCGCCGCGTCGTCTTCCTCTTCATCCTCCTCCTCAGATGGTTCCTTAACATCTTTTTCTTCAATGTGACCAAATCCTTCGGTGTCGTCGTCAGTATCATCTTCCTCTTCTCCAACTACTTCAGCTAGTACATCATCACCTAACGACGCATTCTCGTCGTCTGTGTCTTCTAACTCATCTTCGTTTTTTGGTTCATCAGCCATACAAGGTTTTTATGTATAATTTGTATCAAATTCATGCGCAGACAGCAACTAGTTTGGTGTACAAGTTCGGAAGATTCTACTGTGTCCGGCCATGATGTGCAAGGCAAGTAATACCAACCGCAATTGCATCGTACTCGTCGTCAAGGGCATCAGGTGGTACATCAGGGATGAGCTGTTTGACCATTGCTGTCATTGCGGCCTTATCACTGTTGCCGTAGCCAGTAGTAGCGATTTTAATCGCCTGGGGGCTAAACTCGTATATAACACACCCAGCCTGCATTGCGGTGTAGATAATAATGCCTCGAGCCTGAGCGACTCCCATTGCGGTTTTAACATTTTTGTTAAAAAACAGCGTTTCGATTCCCAGGGTGTCTACCGCGTGATCACCAATAGTCTGCGTGATAGCATTTCCAACTACTTGTAAACGGGTATTTAAATCATCGGTTTTATTAGTCAGGACACAAGTAGAATACAACACCTTCTCCAAGCCGTTTTGGTACTCCATCACCGCCAACCCAACGCGGTCATATCCAGGGTCAACGCCAAGCACACGCATAACTAGTTAGCACTATCAGCGCCGGTGTAGACATTAGTGACGTCGTCTTGTTCTTCTAGTTTCTCGATAAACTCAGCTAGTATTTCGCCGGCCTCGTCGTCGAGTTCGACGGGAGTGTTTGGGGTATAGCCGTCGACTGATTTGGTAAACGCCCAAGTGGCTGAGCCAGGGGCACCTAGTTCAAGCCCTGCTTTAGAAAACACGTGCCGGATTTCTGGTGCGGTACGGTTGTTGTTGTCAGTGACCGCTTCAATCAGTAGAGGTACCCCTCCTGGGCCATAGCCTTCGTAGAGGACTTCTTCCATCGCACTCCCGCCCTCGCCTGAACCTTTGGCCAGGGCTCGTTCGATGGCGTCTTTAGGCATTGAGTCTTTTTTAGCCCGGTCAACTGCGGCGATGACGTTAGCTGAGTCAACCCGCCCACTAGCTTTTTTTACTTCCATCGTAATTAGACGGGAGTGCTTAGAAAACAGCTTGCTCCGCTGCTGGTCAGTCGCGCCTTTTTTATGTTTGATTTTTGACCACTTATTGTGTCCTGACATATATGGCTAGGTTAACCTACATTTTCTAAATGACTGTAGGCTTCGGGGCTGGCGGTTCGTCCGCGTGGAGTGCGTTCAATTAATCCATGACGGATGAGGTACGGCTCAATGACGTCTTCGATGGTGGATGCCTCCTCACCAGTAGCGGCGGCGATGGTGTTCAGTCCTACTGGTCCACCATTGAACTTGTTGATGATGACATCAAGCACCGCCCGGTCAGGCGCACCAAGACCGAGCGAGTCAATCTCAAGTAGGGCAAAGGTTTGGTCGATAATGTCGTTGGTCAGCCCGGTGTTCTCAAGCTGGGCGAGATCACGACAGCGTTTGAGTAGGTAGTTCGCGGTGCGTGGCGTTGCTCGGCACCGACCGGCGATTTTATTGATCACCTCTTTAGTGGGGTCCATCCCCAGCAAGTCAGCCGAGCGACCTAATATCTGTCCAATCTCATCGTCACTGTAGAACTCAAGCCGAAACGTTCCGCCAGAAAAGCGCGACCGTAGTGGGGCTGAGAGCAGTGAGATGCGCGTCGTCGCTGCCACCATGGTAAACGGCGGGAGTTCGAGTTGCACCGTCCGGGCGGATGGGCCTTTGCCGATGATGATATCGAGCACCCCTGACTCCATCGCCGGGTAGAGGACTTCCTCAATATTTTTACTTAAACGATGAATCTCGTCGATAAACAGCACATCACCTGGTGCGAGGTTGGTGAGAATAGCCGCTAGGTCACCAACTTTCTCGATGGCGGGACCCGAGGTGGTTTTCATATTAGTACCCAGCGTCCTGGCAACTAGGTTTGATAGCGTCGTCTTTCCTAACCCTGGTGGGCCATAGAGTAGAATGTGCTCAGCCGCGTGTCCACGCTCTTTGGCAGCTGTCAGTAAGATGCGCAGGTTTTCCTTGATTTTGGCTTGGCCGATATACTCCTCCCAGGTTTTAGGACGCAACGTCCGGTCGAGGTTTTGTGCATCGTCTCGGGTGATTTTTGGGGCAGTAGCAGTCATGTCGTAAGTATACCAAAATATCAAATGCAGTGTCACTATAAAGCTAATTCAGGCTAATGTGGGTTGATCAGACTATGACTCCTTCCTGAGGTGTTGACAAATTTTTGATGTGTGCTAATCTATTGGGGATTCGATAGCTCTCCCGCTTTGAGGCACTGGCCTCTGGCACCGATACTTGTAATTCCAGAAGATAACTCTCTAAACAACTTGGATGCGTTGCGAGGGGTTTCTGGCGCCCGGCCTGGACCGGGATCGCTGCAAACTTCCTTAGCGCGGCATTCACTTTCAATGCGGAAGTCTTGTTTAGAGAGTTATAGGCTGGAATTACATAAAGAACTAAACTTGGTACCTCTCGAATGTATCACAGAAAAACACCCTGTGGTATTGACCACAGGGTGTTTGGCTTTTTGAATCTGAGGTTAGACAATGTGGTTGAGGAACGTGTCGTCTGGAGCACCGGCAGCCGGAGGGTTGGTTTTGCTAGAAATGGTACTCGAAAGGGTTCTGGGTAGTTCTATCACTCGTTCCAGTTCTGCTATCGAAGTGACACCGTTAAGGACTTTTTCAATACCATCGTGCAACATAGTCGGGATGCCTTGGGGTTTAGCGGCTTCGAGGATCATGTGTTCACGAGGATCGCGTAGTACGACGGCTTCTACTGCGTCATCCATAACTATAGCTTCGTAAATACCACCGCGTCCCTTGAACCCGGTGTTACTACACACCTCGCACCCGGGAGCGGTGTACAGCAAACCTAGCGGAGGGACTGTATCTGGGTGCGGGTGGTCATGTAATATGGTGGTAATGATTTGTTGTTCCTCAGCAGTTGGGGGATGTCCGACTTTACAGTGGGTACACAAAAGTCTGATTAGTCGCTGGCCGAGGATTAGGTTCACTGCACTACCAAACATCCGCGCATCGACTCCCAAATCCATCATCCGGACAAACGCCGCCACCGCGCTGTTGGTGTGCATGGTGGTGAGTACGAGGTGACCAGTCTGAGCGGCGTGCATGGCGGTTTCGGCTACTTCGGCGTCGCGCACCTCACCAATCAGAATAACGTCTGGATCCTGACGCAGTAGTGCCCTTAAGCCTGAAGAAAACGTGTAGTCACCGTCGACCTGGGTTTGGACAATACCCTCGACTTTGTATTCGACTGGATTTTCAATGGTGATGATTTTGATACCTTCGGTGTGAACCTCTTGCAAAAACGCGTACAACGCAGTGGTCTTACCTGACCCAGTTGGACCAGTGGTAATGATGAGTCCGTTTGGTTTTTTGAGTTCTCGACGGACTACCTCGTTGATGTGTTGGTTGAGGTTGAGTTTATCCATTGCAAAACTCGCTACGGTTGGATCAAGTAAACGCATCACGATTGATTCGCCATACGCGCCAGGAATCACCGACGAACGCACTTCGACTTCTTTGTCACCGGTTTCAAAAGTAAACCGCCCGTCTTGTGCTTCGGCGCGGCTGTTGAGGACCATGCCAGAGAGTAGTTTGAGTCGTGACATCATGCGACCATACATATATGTATCGAGATCTACGATGTCGTGCAGCACTCCATCAAACCGGTAGCGCAGTCGGATGGCGTTGTTCTCTGGTTCGATGTGGATGTCAGATGCGCGCAGGGCGAGAGCACCCGCAAAAATCAACTCCATCGTGGCAGATATCCGATAGCTGCTGTTGGCGGTATTGATCTCTTTGAGAATTAGTGCGATGTCGGATTCTTTTTGAATGCGCTTAGTTAGTTCAAGGATGTCACTGGCGCTAATTTCAAAAATGCCTTTTCTCGACACTGTGGTGTTGGTTAGGTCAGCGTATCGCTCCCAAGCGTGGGTGAGGCTTGCAGATGAAGTCATAAACACCCGAAGCGTATAGCCGTTTTTTTGTAGAGTCTCTAGAGCAGCTTTGGTTTTTATGTTAGTGGGATTTTTGATTGCGACTGACAGCGTCCGCTGGAGCAATTCAAACCCAGTTAGTTCAGCCTCGCGGGCGAGAGTCTCGTCGATAGCGGCGATAGCTTCGGGGTTGATGGTGTAGCCGTGCAAATCAATGTGCTCATAGCCGTATTGCGGTGCGAGGTTTGCAACCGTCCGCTCCTCTTCTTTGTCTCGCAAATCGTTGAGGCGGGCATTAAGGGCTGTGTCATCAAATTGAACCATGTTGTGTATATGGTAGCACGTTGCTATAGTTCCACTCATGTCAGTTGAACACTTTACAGTGGCGACTTCTGCCGACTTTGAACCGGTGGTAATTGCAGTTCTCAAAAAAACAACTGCAATCAGTCAGACTGCTGCAGTTGTCACCCTCACTGGTGATCTCGGCGCTGGAAAGACGACTTTTACCCAACAACTCGCCAAACACCTGGGTATAACAGAACCCGTCGTCAGCCCAACCTTTGGGATTATGAAAGCGTACGAGTTGCTGGACCATCCACGCTTCGACCACCTCGTCCACATCGACGCCTATCGGGTTGAGGATATGAGTGAAGTCGGGCCGCTGCGGTTGCAGGAATTATTTACTACCCCAAGAAAACTAATCTGTCTCGAATGGCCCGAGAACATCGCGAGTACATTACCTACAGGCAGAGTTGCTGTCACGATTGATATCGTAACTGGAGAAGAGCGAACGGTGATGGTGTCTTAAACTAAGCGTGCACCCCAATCCCACGCCCAGCAAAATAGATGGTAAATTCTTTGAGCGGTAGCGTGTGGTTTTCTTGAGTTTGATTGTTTTCAAATCCAGACGGATTGTGCAGGGTTAAGGTTTTTTCTTTTTTGTTATAACCGATGATGAGTACTAGATGACCCCCGATCTGCATCGCTGGAGCGGTGTTGTAGTTGCGAATGTTGGGGTTTACCGATGCAATGACGAGTGAGCCTGAAGCGAGCAGCGTCTGAATCAAACGGGGGGTTAGTTTGGTATAAATAGTCGCCCGCAAACCAAATCGCTTGAGCCAAGTGATATACGGTTGGTACTGCATACTAGAAATACCGTCACCGTCTTTTAAATACACTCCAGATTTGGCGGCATCTCGCGCGAGGGGGATGGTTCGGAACTCACCTTTGTTAAAAAACAGGAGCAACATCGATGTACAAGCCATCCCACAGGTGGTGAGGGCCCAGCGCTCATACTCTTTGATTGACCGAGCGCCCGAGTCTTCCCAGGCGAGGTCGCGAGACAGTGACTGGTCATCTTTGAGTACCATTTCAGCCCAACTAGGGCTCGCAAACTGTGAGACGTACGGCACCTTATGTCGAATGCGTTCAGGTGTCCGACCAACAGCCGAGCGAAGCAAAAGAATGCTGTTGCTAAGTAGCTGTTTTATTTTATAGATGATTTTCATGTATGACCAGTGTAGCAAAACAGTTATACTGTAAGTAATGGCTAAAAAAGAAACCCCGACGTTAGTTTTACTCGACGCTCACGCTATATTACACCGAGCGTATCACGCGCTGCCAGACTTTACGTCCCCAAACGGCGAACCAACCGGCGCGCTGTACGGCGTTACGACGATGCTACTCAAAATCATTGAGGATTTTAAGCCGCAATACATCGCCGCTTGTTACGACTTGCCAGAACCGACCTACCGTCACGACGCCTACGACGCCTACAAAGCTGGTCGGAGTAAAACTGACACAGATCTAGTCACCCAGATTATCCGAGCTCGGGATATTTTTAACCACTTTGGGATTCCGATTTTTGAGAAAGTTGGGTTTGAGGCTGACGATCTGATTGGAACCATTGCCCACCTAACCAAAGAGACACCAGAGCTGCGAGTCGTGATTGCTTCAGGTGATATGGACACGTTGCAATGTGTCGACAAAAACCGGGTCGAAGTATTTACTCTCAAACGTGGCATCAACGATACAATTATTTATGATGAAGCAGCGGTCAAAGCGCGGTTTGGGTTCGGCCCATCGATGGTCGTCGACTACAAAGGCCTACGTGGTGATGCGAGCGATAACATCCCGGGGATTCGCGGTATCGGAGAGAAAACCGCGACCACCCTCCTGACGACGTTTGGTACAATCGAACAAATCTATCAGAAACTAGAAGCCAAGGGTGGTGAAGATAGATTTATCACCGCAGGGATAACCAAACGCATCGTCGGTCTACTGCTCGACGGCAAAGAAGACGCCGAGTTTTCCAAAATGCTCGCAACCATTCGTACAGACGCCATTGATTCATTTGACCTTGATTCTACTGAGTGGCGCGAGCATGCAGACATTGAAGGAATTCAAAACCTCTTTAGTGAATATGGATTCCGGAACATGACTAGCCGGATTGAACGGTTGTTCAACGTGGTGCTGGTAGATACCGCCGCCGAAGCTGCCAAAATCGGTGATACAGAAATCAAGCAAGCCAGCATCCTACTCTGGCTACTTGAAAGTGAGCGAACCAACGCCAGTTACGAAGACATTGTCGACTACGGCCGGTCATTTTTGCAAACCAAAACTTGGGAAGAAACCGTGTCGGCGATGGAAGAAAAAGTACGAGCTGAAGGATTATGGGACTTGTATACCGACATCGAACTACCTCTGATTCCAGTGTTAGAAAACATGAAACAACAAGGAATTATTTTGGATACCGCATATCTCAAAACACTTTCTACTAAACTACACGTTGAACTAGTGGCACTCGAGACGTCCATCTACCAGCACGCTGGGGTCGAGTTCAACCTCAATTCACCCAAGCAAATGGGGGAAATCTTATTTGATACGCTCGAACTGAAACCAAAAAACGCCAAGAAAACTGGTGGTGGGCAGCGTAGCACCAAAGAATCAGAGCTAGAGAAATTACTGGACGAACACCCAATCATTGCTGATATCCTCCGGTACCGCGAACTCAAAAAACTTGTTTCCACCTACATCGATAACTTGCCCGAGGTGGTCGGGCCCGACGGGCGCATCCACAGCACGCTCCTGCAAACCGGTACCTCAACCGGACGTATGGCGAGTAAAGAACCGAACCTGCAGAACATTCCAATTCGTACCGAAGAAGGTCGGATGGTCCGGGGTGCGTTTGTAGCCGAGGTAGGATATCAGTTGGTAGCAATCGACTACTCACAGATCGAGTTACGGATTGCGGCGATTATGTCAGAAGATTCTCAAATGATTGAGATTTTTAAGAAAGGAGAGGATGTTCACAGCGGAGTAGCGTCACGCGTGTTTGGGGTACCGCAGAGCGAGGTTACCGCAGACATGCGGCGCAAAGCCAAAGTCATTAACTTTGGGATTCTCTACGGCATGGGGGTCAACGCTTTACGGACTAACCTCGGCGCCGATACGCCGCGCGCCGAGGCTCAAGAATTCCTCAACGCGTATTTCAATACGTTCACCCGGTTGGCTGAATTCCTTGAAGAAACCAAATCATTTGCCCGAGAAACTGGCTATACTCAAACTATGTTTGGCCGCCGCCGCCACTTCGCGGGGATCACCTCAGCCGTACCATTTATCCGCGCCCAAGCGGAACGCATGGCCATCAACGCCCCGATCCAAGGCACCGGGGCTGATTGTATGCGAGTAGCCATGCGCCAGATTCATGAGTATATTGAGGGACGAAAAAAACCAGACGACGTTCGGATGTTACTCCAAGTCCACGACGAACTAGTGTTTGAAGTAAAAGACAGCGAGGTGGAAGCAGTTGTGCCAGAGTTGGTGACTATCATGGAAGCAGCATTGGAGGGGAGGGTCAGTCACGGCGTGCCACTGGTGGCTGATGTAAAAGTAGGGAAGAATTGGAACCAGATGCAGGGGATGTAGCCCCCCCCCCGTTATTTCGGGTGATTCACTAGCGCAATCACGATGTAACCAGGGTCAACAATATAAAAATAAAACCGGTAGCTTTTGTCGATTCGCGCTTGCCAGAGATTTTCGGTGCCAGTGTACAGTTTGGTATTTAGAGACGGATGACGGAAATCTTGCAACAAATACCCAAACTGTTTGTCTGCTTTCTTCTGGATGTGCTGAGGCAATTTTTGGTATTGCTTGTCGGCTTGTTTAGTAAAATTAATCTCCATACTTTTTGCGGAAGGCTGGTAGTTTTTTATGGAATTCTTCTATGCTGCCAAATGTAATGTAGCGACCGTGTTTTATATCTTCACGACTCTCGCGAATAGCCTCAGCCAACTCAGGCGGCAGTGACACTTCCGGTTGCACAAAAAACCCACCATCGCGCTGTTCAATCCGCAGGGTTTGCCCTTCTTCTAAATGCAGTGCATCTCGGAGTTTCTTGGGGAGGGTGAGGACGCCACGCTGTTGTAATTTAACTGTAGTCATATAGTAAATAATAGCAGAAATACTGAATTACTGCAATTACGTCAGGTCGCTATTATTTCTAATTATAGCGGCTTCGCGTACAATACCCCTATGCTCAAACTCTATTTTGGAACTGACAGACAAAAAGTTCGTGATGCTGCAACTAACTTTTTGGAGTCACATATGTCATCTGACGGAACAGTGACTACCTTCGACGCTCAGTCGTTTGTCTCTGGGCAGATTGCTGATGCCCTTGGAGCTGCATCTCTCTTTGGGGGAGAGGAATGGTTTGTGATTGATACCCCAGCGGCTGATTCCGATATGGCACAGGAAGTGACCAGCTCACTCAAAGAGATGAGTGAGTCACAAAATACGTTTCTGATTTTAGAGGGAGCACTGCTGGCTCCAGCCAAAAAATCGTATGCAAAGCATGCCGCCAGTAGTGAAGAATTCACTGCCGCCAAAAATGAGCGGTTCAACACCTTCGCGATGGCCGATGCCTTAGCACAGAAAGACCGGCGTCAGCTGTGGGTGCTGCTCCAAAACGCCAAGCGTGAAGGTTTGGCCGCCGAGGAAATCATCGGCATGTTGTGGTGGCAGCTCAAGGCCCTTCGATTGGCAGATGTCACCAGCAACGCCGCTCAAGCGGGGATGAAAGACTTTCCCTACAACAAAGCCAAACGATCATTAGTCAAATTCGCACCCGGTGAGGTGATCAAAAATTCCCACACCCTCCTCGAGTTGTATCACGACGGACACGCTGGGCTGCGTGATATTGATCTAGCGCTAGAGCAGTGGGTGTTAGGTGGGCGATGATATAGTTAATCGTATGAAGAGACTCGCGCAAAAATTATTTACTGATCAACCAGGAAAAACTCATCACTTGGTGAACGATTTTTTTGCGCTGCTGACGATTGTATCGATTGTGTCGTTGGTACTTGAAACGGTACCAGGGCTAGTAGCGTACGAGCGGACCTTTTTCATCATTGAGTGGGTCGCGGTGTCGTTCTTTACCATCGAATACATCGGCCGGACGCTGGCCTCGAAACCAGTCTGGCGCTACCCAACCAGTTTCTTTGGGTACATTGACCTGATATCTATCCTGCCTACTTTTTTAGGGTTAGGAAACTTTACCTGGCTCAAGTCGGCCCGGGCGTTGCGAATCATCAGACTACTGCGGATGCTCCGGTTAGCAAAAGTTTTGCGTACTGGGGTGAGTGAAGACAGCATGGGCGTGTTGTCTTTAAACGTACTGATTTATTTTGTCGTACTGACGTTTGCGTTGTTGGTAACAGGCACTGCGATGTATTTGGTCGAGCCAACCACAGCCGCGTTTGTGAGTATTCCCGCTGGGATGTGGTGGTCGCTGAAAGTGTTCATGGCCGGGATTCCGGTGGTCGAGCCGGTGACGCAACTGGGAGAATTTTTCTTCGTACTGACGCGGTTTGTGGGGTTGATGTTGTTGGGGTTGCTGATTGGAGTGGTGGGGAATGTGTTTCGGGGGTTGTTGGGAGGGAGGGGGTAATTACAGCCATTAACTCGTTATGCTGTTAGGTGCAGCGCTAGTGGTTCCAGATCGCTAACTATAATTCTGCACTTCGCGTAGATTCTAGAAAGCCTTCGGGGCTATCAACTTTCCTTCAAGGGGTCTCGGTCCTTACAGGACCAGTATACCTTTTGGATATATTTTCCTTTCAGGCAAATCTATCGCAAAAGCTTTTCGAGCCCTAAACGAAAGTCTCCCAGACTTTCGATTCAGGCGCACAAACAAAAAATCCCCACAGGGATTTTTTTGTTGTACGCCTTCAAGGGGTCTCTCTCGTTACACGAGCAGTATCCACCCTGGACGGTTTGTTCACATTCGCTCCAAACCGCCTCAGTGCGGCTTCGAGCCCTCCGTAAAGTCCCCCGGACTTTACTTGAAGGCGCACAAACAAAAAATCCTCATAGGGATTCTTTTGTTGTGCGCCTTCAAGGGCTCGAACCTTGGACCATCTCCTTAAAAGGGAGCCGCTCTACCATCTGAGCTAAAGGCGCATATTTTGTTATTACTGTAAAAGTGGCAAAACTATAACATTTTGCACTCAAAAATCAAACGATTTCTGTCATCAGTCTGATACGCTACTAGCAATGAAATATATCATCCTTGAAAATATCCGCAGCGCCTACAACGTCGGGGCTATTTTCCGGACTGCTGATGGAGCTGGGGTGAGCAAAATATACTTGGTTGGGTATACTCCTAGCCCGATTGATCGGTTTGGTCGAGTACAGCCCGAGATTCTTAAAACGTCATTGGGAGCGAGTGCAGAGATCGAGTGGGAACACGTATCTATCAGCAAAGAGCTGATTATTCGACTACAGTCAGCTGGATGCGATGTAGTTGCGGTAGAGCAAGACCCGCGCTCAATCACAATCGTTGATTTTGTTGCTCCAGCACACGTGGCGTACATCATGGGTAATGAAGTGGTGGGGGTGGAATCAGACACACTGCAGTTGTGCGACACAATCATTGATCTCCCGATGCATGGACACAAAGAATCGCTGAATGTTTCGGTCGCTGCTGGTATAGTTATGTATCATGACGTCCTTTATAGGTAATTGGTTAGTGCAGTGGTTCTTTGCCGGCTTACTGCTTGGAGCTGGGTTTGTGTGGCCGGTGTTTTGGTGGTTGGGATTAGTTGGGGTTACGCGTTTGATTTATTTGGCGATACATGAGCCATCATGGCGCCGGGTGTTGATCGGGTCGCTACTGGCGTGGACCAGTAAGTCAGCCTTGTCTTTGTCGTGGTTTTGGAGCGTGTTTCCGATTGCCTGGCTGACGGTTGGTTCTGATTGGTTGCAATTACTATTGATTTTGGTGTGGTGGCTGACGGCCGCACTGTGGCTGGGTGCGGGCGGAGTGATGTTTGGCTCGGCAGTCAAGTTGCTACAGTTGTACGTACCAGCGGCCTGGTTGTATGCCGGTTTACCACTCTTGTGGCTGGCAGCTGAGTTGTTTGGGTCGTTAGTTTTTTCTATAGTAACTATTGGGTCTGGCGGGTCTGTTACAACTGCGTTTAGTTTTGGGTACATTGGGTATTTACTGGTTGGGCACGACTGGTTGGTGCAGGTTGCGCAATGGGGTGGAGTATACGCGTTAGGGTTACTTTTGGTATCACTTAGTTCATTGACCATTTGGCTCATTGTAAAGCGGCAAGTAGCTATAAGGTACGTCGCACTGAGTCTTGGATTATTGGTCTGCACCAGTTTAATTCCCTGGCCACATAATGAACTCACCGGTCAAACCAATACACATACAGTTGTGATTATCGACACAACTTTTACTCCTCAGGATTTAGCCGACGCTGACAGTGCCGCTATGCGTCAAGCAGCTCAAGAAGCAGCGATGCAGGCTGCGTTGGTTCTTGAACCCGACTACGTGTTACTTCCCGAAGATGCACGATATTTTAACCAAGTTCAAGCGCCCAGATTGACCCAAGCACAATTCAAATTTAGAACAAACAATCCAGAAGTAGTGATAGTCGATAGTGGGCGAGTGACAGTGGATGAGCGGGTTGTTTTGCAGTCTTTTGTTTATAATGGTGCGAGTCACACTGTCAATCAGTCACAAAAACGCTATTTAGTGCCACAGGGAGAATTTATGCCTTCACTTTATGAAGCTGGACTCAAACTGTTTGGGCACAGTGAAGTGATTGATGCTATTGCAGATACACTTGACTACACCGTCGGGACTGACACTAGTCAAGCTGATTTCGCCAGTAGTTCACCGGGGGTATTATTTTGTTTTGAAAGTGTGTCACCGTGGGGAGTGCGTGCAATTATGCAAGAGCGAGGGAATGTACCGTTTATTGCCCACCCGATTTCGCACGCCTGGTTTAATGAACCACACATATTGTGGCAACAGTTGGACAGCATGTTGCGAGTACAAGCAATCTGGAATCAGCAGTACATTGTGAGTGCCGGAAACCATGTGCGGGGATATGCTGTGACTCCAGCTGGCACAATCGTGTATCCGCAGTCGGTAGCCAGTGGTGATAATTGGCACGTCGGTGTTCTCACCGTACCCAAGGTAGATCGTTAGGGTGTAGTGTAATAAAAACCGTACATGCCAGCCGCGTCTTTTACTGGCGCGTCAAAAGGATTTAGATACGTGGATTGAATGGTGATTGTACTTAGTGCAGGAACCGTAATTGGCGTCAACGAGAGCGGAATATTCCAGCCGGACGGGTTGACTGCTGGCTCAGCAATAAATTGCTCAACGGGTGCATTGTCTAATAGCACAGTGACGTCCTGACCGCCTTTCTGGGGCCAGAAATTAGCTCCACCAAGAACGATGGTGGTAGAGGAGGTGAATTGGTAGCTGGCACTCGGTTCGTTATTTTCAGCCGTCTTTATAAAATTTGTTTCCACCGAACTAGTCGGCACAACGAACGCTTGATGCGGTAGAGGTGGTGTACAAGGACTGTCATCGAGTCGCAAACGAATAAAATCAACTGCTGTGGTATGACTATCATCAGTCATGAGTGTCACTACTAGAGTTGGTTCTAACGTGCTGTTGGCAGTGTGTGCACCATGCGGCTCGGCTTGGGGATGAGCCATAAATTCGACGATGAGTTGTTCGCCAGTGGCGAGAGGAATGCCGTAGGGAGCGGGTAATTTAGTTGGTTCTAGGGTGTGGCGAGACGCTGAGTATATCTCGTGCGCACCTCCGTCTTTCATAAAATGCCAGGGACAAATGGCCGGAATCCGGCCGACCACACTGACTGATACGTGATGCAAAATCGAACTATCAGCCCCTTCCATAGTCACTTCAAACCCAGTCACAACAGTGTCTTTCTCTACAGTAATAAGTGGTGAATAAAACCAGTGACTGTTAGGCCCGTCTGGTGTTTCTGGTCCGTCGTTAGTTGGGATCATTTTGTGGGTAGCCGGCACCCGAATTGTGATAGCGGTGTCTGAGTGGGTGGGGTTGGTTGGAGTTGCGATTGCAACTCTGGGAGACGTTTGTATCAACCCGTAGGCAGTAACTGTTACTGCAATGAGGAATCCGAACAAAATGAGTACTACAATGTTTCGTTTCATGGGTTTACTGTATCTTGCTTAATTAGTTCAATAACTCTTGAACCGTTGCAGCGTCGCTCCAAGTTTGTTTGGTTCCTTGTGGCCCCATGATGTAAGGATCAGTGCCTTTACCGCTAACCAAAACGTAGCCGCCGTCTGGACAATCAGCTATCGCGGTTTGGATTGCGGTCCGACGATCCATGATGATTCTGACTGCTGCTTCGGGACTCATGCCGTTTTTCATCGCTTGCACGATGGCTAGAGGGTTCTCATCGTAGGGGTCTTCGTTGGTGAGGATAATCTGATCGCAGTATTCCTCGGCGATTACGCCCATCTCGGGTCGCTTCCAGGTGTCGCGTCCACCACCGGTGTTACCCAGTACTCCAATAATATATTTACCCGCAAATGCCTGGTAGAGCTGCGTGAGTGAGTCTGGGGTGTGGGCGTAGTCAACCACCACGGTGATTTTCTTGGGAGCATCAGCTGGTGAGTGAAACTGCTCAACTCGGCCGGCTACTGGTGGCAATTTGGACAAACTCTCGCGGATTGATTCGAGCGGTACGCCGATAGACCGCGCGTAGGTAATCGCAGCGAGGGTATTGTAGACATTAAACACGCCGACGATGGGCACGCGGATGGTGACGTTATCGATAACCATTGTGACGGAGTCTTTTTGTAGAGAGTGCAGTGTGAGGTTGTTGAGACGATAGGGCAGTAGACGCTCCACTTCGTAATTAAGGAAATCCTGCCCGTGTTGATCGTCGACGTTAGAGACCAAGGTTCGAGGTCGTTTGGTGCTGTTTGCCACGGCGGCCGCCAGCTGCAGTTTGGCGGCTTTGTAGTTGGCAAACGAACCGTGTGATTCGATATGCTCTGGGGTCAGGTTGGTAAACAGGAGCGCGTCAATCTCAACAAATTTATGCCGAAACTGCTTGGCCCCCTCCGAGGTCATCTCAACCACCGCGTGGGTGCAACCAGCGTCGACCGCTTTGCGCAAAAACCGCTGGATAAAAAACATCCCCGGCATGGTCATTTTGAATAAATTGCGTTCGCGCTCGTCCCCGTAGGTAAACTGAATGGTCGAGAGGGAGGCCGTCTGGTATCCGGCTCCCCGCAAAATTTGCGCGAGGATCTCAGTGGTGGTTGATTTACCTTTGGTGCCGGTGATGCCGATAACGGTAATCTCTCGGGATGGGTGTTTAAATTTAATTGCTCCTATATACGCTAGCGCGTAGTGATAAGCCGGTTGAATTGCCTTGAATACGCGTTTTGGAATAAATCTTTTTACAGTTTGGCGAAAGTTTTGCATAGCTAGTTATGGTAATTTTTGTAAGGCTTTGGTGATAATGTCATTGACTGAGTTTTCGTCCGTGTTGAGTGATTGCACTGTCGCCCGCGCAGACGCGGCATCGTATCCAAGGGCCACCAGGGCATCAATCGCATCGGTTTGTTTGGCGTCAAGTGGACTCGATGGGGTGACGTGTTCGGCCAATTCACCGAGTTTCTCATGTAGATGGTTCACCACGTTTTCGCAGGTTTTCTTGCCGATGCCAGACAACTTTTGGAGTTGGGCTGGTTCCTTGTTGGCAATCTGCTCAATCAACAGAGTAGGGCTAGCTTGGCACATGATGGCTAGGGCGGATTTGGGGCCGACTTTAGGCACACTCAGTAGCAACTCGAACAATCGCCGCTCGACACTAGTAGTAAACCCGTATAGATCGAGCGCGGTTTCCCGCACTGCCAGGTACGTATGCATCATCGCCTCGGCCCCCTGAGTGTGAATCGTAGTGTGGGTTGGGGTATATATCAAGTACCCAACACCATTGACGTTGAGGATCAGGGCATTGTCTTCTATGTGGGTAATGGTCCCGGTCAGCTGGCGTATCATGCACCTATTATACTAGATGTGGCCATTTGGAAACCCCTTGCCTTTTAGATATCAATACGGTACAGTACGCCCACTTTAGAGAAATATATATGCCAATCACTACCGGAGCCAAAAAAGCCTTACGAGCCTCAGAACGCAAAAAAGTGTTCAATATTCGTCGTAAGTCAACCATGAAAGACGTCACCAAAGCGGTCGACAAAGCCGTCCTAGCAGGAGACACCAAAGCGGCTGAAGCGCTGCTACCCGCAGCCTACAAAGCCATCGACAAAGCCGCCAAGCGAGGGGTAATCAAGGAAAACACCGCCGCCCGAAAGAAGTCACGACTGACCGCGAGGATTGTCAAGGCGAAGGCCTAACTAGTTACGCAGCGAGTAACAACAAAACCGACCCACTGGGTCGGTTTTGTTGTTACTCTGACTTCTGACGAAGTCCGTTTGTGCGCAGGGAGAGGGATTCGGTCAGAAACAAATTTCTTTGCAATTTTTCATGATACTGACTCGCTTAGTCGTACTCGCCTACGCTCCGTGCGACATTACTGCGTCTCCCGAATCCCTTACCCTCCCGCACGAAATACGACAAAACCTAAAGACACGCTTTAGGTTTTGATATTTGCGGAGAGAGAGGGATTCGAACCCTCGGTACCTTGCGGTACGCTGGTTTTCAAAACCAGTGCAATCGACCACTCTGCCATCTCTCCGAGTGTTTGTCAAGTTTAGGTGTGTTTTACCTCAGCTTGGTAGGTGATATCATACCAGAAATATTATTTTTTCATATAGTGTTCGCTGGTATGGCAATTTGGACATAATAACTCTAGATTATTTAAATTATTATTATCCCGGTTACGATCGATATGATGCACTTGCAGTATTTCGTATACATTATATTGGCAACGCTGACATAGGCTGCCTCGTTCTTTCATTAATCTCTTTTTTAGGATTCGACTAGTCACCACTTTATCTTTTGACGGTCTGCGAGTTTTATATTTTATTCCAATACGACTTTTGTTAGCGCAGCTACGACTACAGGTCTGTTTATTGGCACCTGACAACATCGGTGTTTTGCATACTAAACAAGGTATTTCTTGCCGACACGAAATGCCGTAACAGGCTTGGCTACAGTAGGCTTTGCCATTGTTCTGTATCAGAACTCCTGGTCGGCGATAGATTGGTGTCTGACATATAATACAAGTTGTGTTTGGATTACGTTCCATTTCATAACTATACCACTAATCCAGTAGACCAGCATACACAGAAACGCAATCTAGCTCGTTCGTCACTAATTTGTTCATGCTACAATTCTAGTAATGGAACCAGCACTTCGCTCTATAACTTGGGAAGCGCCCCAGCACCATCATGTCGAGAAAGGGAACGACTGGTTTTTTGCGTTGACGATTGTCATTATTGCGCTCGTGGTGGTGGCTGTGTTGTTTGACAACGTATTGTTTGCGCTGTTGATTGGGCTGTCTGGGGGAGCACTGGCGGTCTCAGCTGCCAAACGCCCAATGATCATCCCCTACGCCATCACCGTTCGGGGGATCCGGATTGAAGATCGTCTGTATCCGTTTTCTACGCTCGATTCGTACCACATCGATGAAGAAGATCCCCGTGGTCCGCAACTGCTGGTCAAATCTGAAAAAAAGCTGATGCCGCTGATTGTCATGCCGATCCCGGCAGAACATATCGACGAGATTGAAGACATTCTCAAAGAACGATTAGTAGAAGAAGAACTTATCGAGCCATTTTTTGTTAAAGTCCTAGAGTTGTTTGGGTTGTAAATCAAATAGGGCCAGTGTCGACTAGTGCGTATTACAATGTAGAGGTTTGGTAATATATCTTTTTATGCTATATTCTTTGCCGTAAAGGCTCCCATAGTTTAACGGATAAAACACCGGTTTGCGGAATCGGAACTCCAGGTTCGATTCCTGGTGGGAGCACGAGTACAAAAAAGAGCACACGCTAGTGTGCCTTTTTTGTTCGTACTCCCAAGAAAGCGGAGCTTTCGCCCAGGAATCCAAGAGATGGAATATAGCGCACGCAGCGAAGCGAGTACGATATGACATCTGTACCGTTCATGTAATGAAAGATAGCCTAGTGGGAGTACAGGCAAGGATTTCAGCTGAATTCGCGCCGCTTTTGTACCCATGCTAAACTAGCTACACTATGCGTATACTTGGGATTGATTTTGGGACTAAAAAAGTGGGGTTGGCGTTAACCGATGAGTCAGGATCGATGGCGTTTCCTCACAGTGTCATCCCAAACGACGCGGTGTTGCTTTCGACGGTCGTTGACCTGATTGCCGAGCAGCAGGTCACAGCAATCGTTATGGGGCACTCGCTTAATCTCGATGGTACTCCCAACGCGGTACAGGCCCACATTGAAATGTTTATCGCTGACCTGACTGTACGGGTACCAATTCCGATTCATCTGGAGCCAGAGCAGCTCACCAGTAGGCAGGCCGCGACTACAACTGGCCGTAATACGCAAACTGACGCAGCTGCTGCCGCTTTGATACTAGAAAGTTATCTCGCTAAACAAAAAAATATGCCCGTGCAATTAGCACTAGACGAAGCGGTGGTGAAGATATCAAATGAAATCTCGTTTGAGCAATTCTCTGCGGTAGAAATTAGACTGGGGACGATCATAGCCGTAGAAATAGTCGAAGCTGCGGACAAACTCCTCAAACTGACAGTTGACCTGGGTGAACCTGAACCGCGGCAAATCGTGTCAGGCATCCGCGAGTACTACCCAGATGCACAAGTGTTGGTCGGGCTGCAGTGTCCGTTTATTGCCAACCTAGCACCGCGCCAGATCAAAGGCTTTGTCAGTCAGGGTATGATCCTCGCTGGTGCAGTTGACGACACGTTTGCGTTACTCAACCCATCGACACACCTGCCAGCTGGTACTCGTCTCTATTAATATGAATGAACCATCAGTTCTTGATACCCAGGTTGAGAAAGTGCTCAATACCAGGACAGTCACCCGGGCGCAGTCACTGATGCAATCTCGCTCGGGTTTGTGGCTGATTGTCATCGTTTCTTTTATTGAGTCAGCGTTACCTCTGCCAATCATTACCGACCCTTTTATGGTGGCCGGTATATTAGCCAACCGCAGCCGGGCGGCTTTGATTGTGGGTATTACGCTAGTCACGTCGGTGCTAGGTGGGGTGGTCGCGTTTATCATGGCTCGCTACTTTTTTAATCTACTTGAAGCCATGATGACTAGCAACATGCTGGCTCAGTTTCAAACTTTGATTGCGATGGATTCTTCCAACACCCTAGTGGTAACACTCGTTGGTGCCGTTACTCCAATTCCGTACACCGTTACAGCTTGGGTGGTTGCGGTTGGGGAGGGTAGCCTAATACTGTTTATCGTCGCGTCAATTATTGGTCGGGGGATTAGGTATAGCATCGTTGGAGTGTGTACGTACTGGTTTGGTTTGCGTGCGCTGACCTATGCCCGTCGCTCGCTGGGAGTTACCTCAGTGGTGTTAGCTGGGCTAGTGGTCGCCTACGTCTGGTACAAACTGTGAGTTGTAGCTACTGCGTTGTGGTTAGAGAACGCGTATACTGTCGTCACACACCATGTTCACCAAGCTGTTCACCCCTTCAGTACCTCCATACATAAAACTCCCGAGCATCGGGTTGGATATTTCTGACACGTCTTTGAAATACGTGTCACTCGAACCAGCACAAGCAGGGCAGTACTCACTTGAAAACTGGGGAGACATCACCATTCCAAATGACGTGCTGCACCGAGGAGAGGTCATAGATATCAAACAATTCACCACGGTACTAGCAGAATGCAAAGCAAAAACAGGAGCAGAGTTTGTACGGGTGTCACTGCCAGAAGAACGAGCGTATCTGTTTGAAACTGAAATCAAACGCAGCACTCCGATGAAAGAATTGCGCAGCCTGCTCGAATTTCGCTTGGCCGAAAATGTTCCGATCCCCGCTCGCGACGTGTTTTTTGATTACGCAATCCTACCGTTCTCGAGTGAGACAGACCGGACGATGCACGTGGCCGTGACCGCCTATACTAAAGAAACCGTGCAGGCGTACTACGAGGCGTGTCTCGCCGCAGGGCTACAACCGTTGGCATTTGAAGTCGAGGCACAAGCCATGGCGCGCGCCGTTATACCGGCAGACATAGAAGGAGCGGTGATGCTGGTTGATTTTGGTAAAACCCGAACTGGGATTGGTATCGTTTATAAAAACACGCTGCTCTATACTTCAACCATCGATATTGGTGGAGATCAGCTGTCGACGGCACTGCGTAAACAATTAGGTAATAAAACCGAAAAGGAGTTAACGCACTTAAAGAATACTGAAGGACTCATATGTGGTGCCGAGTCATCGCAGGTGCACGATGCGGTGATCACAACCATGTCAGTCATCAAAGACGAACTCGCGACGCGGATTCAGTACTGGCACGTCCGGACTGGCTCCGAAGAAAAACGTCGCCTGCAAAAGATAATTCTGTGTGGTGGTAGTGCAAACCTCAAGGGTTTGCCGGCATACCTCGCTGAGTCACTTGGTATAGAAATCGAGTTGGGTAATGTCTGGACAAATACTTTTTCGTTGGATGAATTTATTCCTCCGATTGACCAGCGGCACTCGTACGGATACGCCACCGCGGTGGGTCTTGCTCTAGCTTCCGATATACATATATGACCAATCTCATTCCCCCAGAAGCAAAAACTGAACTTGTCCGACTGTATTGGATCCGGATGGTGAGTGTGTGGGCGCTGCTCTGGTCGGTGTTATTGTTGGTGGGTGCGCTGCTACTGTACCCAACGTATCTGTTGTTAACTGGAACCAGTGCAGCTTATGTTGAGACGGTTGCATCAGTATCAGAACGAACTGAGGTGTTTGACCTAATGGTTGAGGATCTCAATCGTTCCAGCCAAGAAGCAAAAACAATTGTTCAAGCTGCAGGCAAAGTGTCTTTATCTACATTGTTGCAAGACATGTGGTCGGTTAACGGAGGGGGTATTGATATTGTGGGTGTGCAAATGGCTCGAGACGTCGATGGTATTACCCCGATTGGAATAACCGGTGAGGCCGTTGACCGCCAGTCGCTGGCACTGTTTCGCGATAGACTCGAGGCTCTACCTTATGTCACCAAAGTAAATCTACCGATTGAAAATCTAGCGGAGAATCAAGACATTACTTTTAGCATCCTGGTTACCATTAACTCTGACAATCTATGATCAGCCAAAAAACAAAACGTGTCGCGGTGTTGTCTGGAGTGGTTTTTGTAGGGATGTGTGTCTTTGTCGCTTTTGCAGTCCGCATGATTATGCTGGAATCAGTAGTTTTGTCAGAACAGGTCGCCGCCATTGCGGTCGACCAATCCCAGCAAGTGGCGTTCACTCGCCTAGAGAAACTAGTGCAAGCAACAGCGGGTGAGCGGTCTGAGCTTCGATCATTTTTCTTAGAGTCTCAGTCAGATAGTATTGATTTTTTGAACTATATTGAACAGCTTGCAACCGAACGTGGAGTTGCGCTTGAGACAACTAATCCAAAAGAGATTGAGGTCGAAGGTAAAACCTTCCTCTCGGTAGAGTATTCACTGGAGGGTAGTCTAGGTCAAGTTGAAGGATTTATTCAGTTGCTGGAAAATATCCCGTACGTATCACAACTGACAGCGGTACAGCTTAGGCGCGGGTCAAGTTTGGTGTGGCAGGCTGATATTATCATTGACGTAGCTGTTTTAACTTATGAACCAATCCTCTAAACAACTCAAAGCGATGGCACATAGGCTATTTACAGCCCGGCCCGGAGTAGCACTAGTCAAAACGCTACACCCCAAACGAGACTGGATGGTTGGGCTGCTGGTAGGTATTTGCATCGCAACCACTATTGTTGGTTGGAGCAGGTACACGTACGTAGTAAATCGTGACGGTGGTACAACAAACCAAGAAATAGAGATTGCCAACCCAACCTATAAGGCAGTATTGGTTGACCAAGCTCTGACAATTTTTCAAACCCGAGCAGCTAATTTTGTAAACACTGATCTACCAACGGTAGCTCCTATTGAGGCACCAATGGTTGAGCTGGAAACTGGGACTTCTTCTGCCATTACACCGGTCGATACGCAAAACCAAGAGCTGCAGATAGAAACAGTTGAGTCGCCAGTAGAGCAAGAGCAGATTTCAGAAACTCCAACGCTAAGTTGGTAGTTGGTGTCCCCACTAGGAGTCGGTCACCTTCACAGCAATAGTTTGTTCGACTGGTGGTCTCTAAACTATTGTGCTACGCGACCCCGCCGCTCGTAACGTCCTCCCTGCGGTCCGGGCGATGTACTCGCTCTTTTCGACTCCTAGCCGAAAGCGTTGCTTTCTTGGAGACACGAACAAAAATGGCACACTCACGTGTGCCATTTTTGTACTCGTGTCCCCACTAGGAGTCGGTCACCTGCGCAGCAATAGTTTGTTCGACCGGTGGTCTCCAACCTATTGTGCTACGCGACCCCGCCGCTCGTAACGTCCTCCCTGTGGTCCGGGCGATAAACTCGCTCTTTTCGACTCCTAGCCGAAAGCGCTGCTTTCTTGGAGGCACGAACAAAAATGGCACACTCACGTGTGCCATTTTTGTACTCGTGTCCCCACTAGGAGTCGAACCCAGATCAAAAGGATAGAAGCCTCTCGTTTTATCCATTAAACTATAGGGACAAATAACGGTAGCGTTATTTGTACTGAGTACAATACCAGAAATTAAGCAGAGAGAAAGCAGAAGAAGCGCGCTCTGATACAAGTATCAATATGAGCGCGCTTTAGGGGCGTTTTCTCAGTTGGTTAAAACATAGCCCAATCAGTGAAAACGACAGTGTCTGGTTCTGGTGGCAGCGGTGGGTCTGCTGGATCCGGGACGGAACTTGGAGCTGCGGGTTGCTCTACCTCGACTGCGGGTGGTTTTGGCTGTTCCATAACAGCGCTCCTGTGCTTGGCGCTACGTTGTACGTAGCATACTCGTAAAATACGTTTGCAGACGCACCTCGTCAATTGAGTTATAAACAGTTGATTATTATTTGGTCGGGTCGGTAATTGGAATCAGGATTTCATTCCGCCTAGTCAGTGGCATTGAGAGTGGGGGATTGTATTGCGCTACCTGGGCTGGGGCGCTGATGATGTAGCCGTCAGTGGTAATAAGTTCTTCGAGTAGAGCTTTTTTTGCCTCAACGCGACTCTCTGTTGCATACCAAGTAAACCTCAGCGCAGCGACCGTTGTAGCCGACACTTCTCGCAGGGTGACTTGTGGATTATTTGGAGTTGGGAGGGTATCTAGAGTATATTTTGACGGTAAGACAAACGACACGTTCCGGTTCAGCGACTCTCCAACCGTGGTTGCAACCGGCACGGTCATGGCGATCTTTTCGGATGTTGTTTCAAGAACAGGGGCAGTCATTGAAATACTGGTTTTGCTCGTATTGTTCCCAAAAATATAATCAGCGATTAATCTAAACCCACCACCAAGTGCCTCTTGATACGTACCAGTGATTTCGGTTTCGGCCACGATGTACGAATCGTACTGGCGGATCTCGTAGCCCACCCGTCGCTCCAGCACAGTGTACGAGGGCTCTTCTATATTCCTAATAGCAAGGTAGCTGCCAATGGTCCACAGGGCAAGCGCAGCGAGTAGTCCAAATGCGAGGTAGTACATGTCAGTAGTGTACGCCTGTGCAACCCAAAAGAAAACCCGCAAGCGGGTTTATTCTGTGCGCGCAAAGAGACTCGGCCACCTTCGCATCAATTCTTTGTTCGACCGACGGTCTCCAAACTATTGTGCTACTCGACCCCGCCGCTCGCAGACGTCCTCCCTGCGGTCCGGGCGATATACTCGCTCTTTTCGAGTCTCTACGGAAGTAAAACAATGCTCATCTGAATTCGGAGTACCTCGTGGTCACGAATCGCAAACTATAATCCTGGATTTTATGCAGATTCTAGAAAGCGTTCTCGACCCCGACTCGACTGTTTTCTCCCTTGGAAAGGGGAGAAAGACATGTCTCCGTCTCGCACCAAGGCACAGGACTGAAACTTTTCAGTCCCTAAAACCAAACACGTCTCACATGAGACGTGTTTTGTTTTACCTTGGTGCGCGCTCTGAGACCCGGTCACCTTCGCATCAATATTTCGTTCGACCTACGGTCTCCAAACTATTGTGCTACGCGACCCCGACACTCGAATCGTCCTCCCTGCGGTCCGGGCGATATACTCGCTCTTTTCGAGTCTCTACGGAAGTAACTTTGGTTACTTCCTCAGCGCGCACGAATAAAAATTGCCCACACTGCGTGTGGGCTAATTTTTATACTCGTGCGCGCTGAGAGACTCGAACTCCCGACATCTTCAGTGTAAATGAAGCGCTCTACCAACTGAGCTAAGCGCGCGAATTAGGTTGGATGCAAATACTGCTCGTGAGCGGATATTTGTAGGCACTATCGTACCTAATTTTGGAGAAAAGACAAGCGGCCTACCTTTTGAGGGTAGGCCGCAGAGCGGTCATTTCATCGCTTGACCGCTTGTGGTGGTTGACGTCGACACACACCAACATTCCTGTCCTTGACGGTTTTCCCCCGCTTGGGTTTTGGTTGCTCTTCACGCACTGCAGCAGCTTGCTTTTTTGCTGCTCTATCGGCGTCGTCTGGAGTCCAGTCTTTAGGCATACGCGTATCGCTCCTCTGTTTGTACTAAGTTACTATTTGTCTCTTTATAATTCGTTTTGCAAAAAAATGCAAGGTATACTGCTGCGTATGATTAGAATGGAAGCTATTATTAGTGGGGAGGTGCAGAATGTTCGGTATCGGGTGTTTGTGCAGGATGCGGCTACCCAGCTGGATCTGGTTGGGTTGGTGAAAAATCTACCCAACGGCACGGTGCGAGTGGTGGCGGAGGGACCGCCTGATGTCCTCAAAGCATTAGTCGAATATCTGCACGAAGGGTCGCTGCAGGCCAAGGTTGATAGTGTCGCTATCGAATGGCAGACCGCCACCAGAACTTTTGACGAGTTCTCTGTGTTACAGTAGGCAACAATTACTATGGCAGAACAAAAATTACCACAGTGTCTCGGGTTCATTATGGATGGGAATCGTCGCTGGGCGACCGACCAAGACCTGCCTACCTACGAAGGCCACAAGCAAGGCGGTGAAGTTCTGCGGACCTGTATGGAATGGCTGCGCGAGGCCGGTATCCCGCACGCGGTGTTCTACGCGTTCTCGACTGAGAATTGGAACCGCCCCGAAGCGGAGGTGACGTACCTGATGGATCTGTTCCGTCAGTGGCTGACAGAAATAAACGACAAAATCCATGGAGAAGGTGTGCCTGATCGCGAACGGATCAAAGTGCGTCTGGTCGGCCGCCGGGAAGATTTTGCTCCTGATATTGTGGAGCAGATGAATCGACTCGAAGCGGAGAGTCTGGAATACACAAAAGCCACTACTACTGTCTGGATTGCGTTGTCATACGGTGGACGGGCGGAAATAGTCGCTGCGGTCAATCAAGCAATAACCAATGGTGAGCCGGTAGACGAAGCCTCGTTTGAGGCGCTGCTGCAAACCGCTGACATGCCCGACCCGGACCTGATTATCCGTACTAGCGGTGAACAACGACTATCAAATTTTATGACGTGGAAATCGGTGTACAGCGAACTGTATTTTATCAAAAAACATTGGCCAGCATTGACTCGGGACGATTTTAACGACATACTCGACGAATATGGCAGACGCATCCGCCGCAATGGCAAATAATGACACCACCAACCTCATCCCAGACGTCCTATTTGAAACGGATGAGGTATTAGTGATTAACAAACCATACGGTTTGCTCGTGCACGCTGATGGTAAGTCACCTGATAGCACAGTGGTTGATTGGTTCCTTGAGCTGTATCCAGACGCCCACGGTGTGGGTGAGCCGGCAACCGACCGAGCGGGTAATACACTGGAGCGATCAGGCGTCGTACACCGGCTTGATCGTGATACCTCGGGGGTAATGATTTTGGCCAAAACCCAGTCCGCCTACGAACACCTCAAGCAACAATTCCAAGACCGCCTAGTGCACAAAGAATACCGAGCACTGGTATACGGCCGGATTAACGACCGCTGGGGCACCATCAACCGTCCGATTGGACGCAGCGCCAAAGATCACCGGCGTCGCTCAGCTGAGCGCGGCGCCAAGGGCGTCCTGCGCGAAGCCATCACCGAGTTTGAACGCATCGGGATGGGTGAGTACAAAGACGAACCGTTCGCCTACGTCAAATTATTCCCTAAAACTGGTCGCACCCATCAACTGCGCGCCCACATGCGGGCAGTCGACCGACCGATTGTGGGCGATACGCTGTATGCCGCTCATCTGGCGGAGCGGTCCAACCACCTCGACATCAACCGCATGGCCCTGCACGCCCATGTGCTTGAACTGGTATTGCCAGGTGGTGACACCGAGCGCTTTATCGCTCCTGTGCCGATTGCAATCGAAGAAGCGGCCGAACGTATTGCGTCCGACTAGGCATTGTGGTAGATTACGGCACATTCAGACGGGTAACTCCGGGTAATTATTAATAGACATACAACCAATTTGGTATGAAAGCAGCAATCGCAGGGGTGAACATTTCACCAGTAAACATGGTAGAGCGCAAAGAACTCGGTATCAAAGCCGGAGACACCATTCGTGTACACCAAAAAATCCAAGACAAGGGAAAAACTCGAATCCAGATTTTTGAAGGACTCGTGTTGGCTCGAAAACACGGTACTGAACCAGGCGCAACGTTTACCGTTCGCAAAGTAGCCAGTGGCGTCGGCGTAGAGAAAATCTATCCCCTCTACTCACCAATGATCGACAAACTAGAAATCGTCAAACGATCAAAAGTCCGCCGAGCCAAGCTGTACTTCATCCGCGAAAAAGTAGCTCGAGAAATCAAACGACAAATGCGTCGCATGACTCTCGCTACAATCTCAACCGAATCAGCCGTTGAAGTGGAAGCCCGAGCGGCCGCCGAAGCAAAACTAGCTGAGGAAGAAGCCGCGAAAGCCGCCGAAATGGAAGCCGCCGCAACAGCCGAAGCTGAAGCCAAAGCCGCCGAAGCTGCAGTAGCAGAAACCCCAGCTGAAGCCGTCGTTGAACCAGTGGCAACCTCAGAAGAGTCAGCCTCAGAAGAAGCAAAAACTGACGCCTCAGGCGATTCGGCAGAAGTTAAAAAAGACTAACTCCAACAAAAAACAGCGGCTCATGGGTCGCTGTTTTTTTTGTTTGATGTTGTATACAGTCAACCTATCATATCTACCCCGCAAACTTGCAAAAGCCCAAGAAATCTTTACAATGACCGGGCTGAATAAGCAGTAGATGTCCACGTGGAGAAATTGGTAAACTCGTACGCTTGAGGGGTGTATGCCTAACAGCTTGCTGGTTCAAGTCCAGTCGTGGACACAAAGCCATACGAAAACCGGCGTAACCGCCGGTTTTTGTATGGCTGGTTACTAGATACTTTATAATTAGGTACAATAGCTCCATGAGAAAGATATGGAATCGACCGGCTTGGCCGGTGTGGAGTGTGAGTACCAGTGACGCTACTGGACAGGGGAATATGAACATCGCAACCTATGTGCAGGCGGTGTCACTCGACCCCAAGCTGATGACTATTGCCCTGTATAACCACACCAAAACGCTCAAGAACGTACAGCAGACCAAGCGGGCGTTACTCCAACTCCTGCCCGAGTCACTAGCGCCAGTGGTGCGTATCTGTGGTCAGCAATCTGGCAATCATATCGACAAAATCACCCGGCTGCAAAAACGATTTATTTTAGCCCAGTGTAACGAGCTGTATTACTTGGCAGACGCCGCTGGGTATGTCGAGCTAGCGTTGGTTGATCTACACGATGTTAGAGGTGACCATAGGTTGGGGACGTTCACAGTGGGGAAGCAGAAAAACCTGCACGACGAACCAATCTTGACCACTGACTTTCTACGGGAGCATAAATACATCCGCTAGCAATCTGCTATAGACAAAAGAAGTGTTTTGTGCCATTGTACTGATAGCTGATCTTCGACTGTATCGAGACTCATATATAACCCTTTATTCCCTTGAAAGGAGAATAGCTATGCGGTTTATTCTTGCGCTATGCTTGATTGTGTTTGGCTTCGCAGCATCTGCACAAACGCAACCACTTATCTTGTTCACCGAATCGCCTGTAAAATGCGTGCGACTGCCTGGTATGGTGACTCTGTTTAATCGGGTCGTCAACGAGCAGCAGGTCATGCCGCCGATGAGCACCGATGTGTTTCGAGGCAACGGTGACTGTACGTATAACTTCCGTCCGTACACCGCCGATCGGCAAGAAGCGATTCGGGCTGGTGTATCTGGTGCTCAGTCCCTGGGCGGTTTTATCGGCTGGATTGAAACTGAGCGCTGGCTCATCGCTGTCGAGCACATTGGTATGCTCGACCGTGCGATGGAGACAGCTTATCGGCCAGGAGCAATTCTGGATCGGAATCGGTGGACACTGCCTCGACACTGCTTCAATCTGACGCAGACGTTCGGCGGTGTTCGCATTGTTGGCCACCAGTTAGACTGGCGTGGCCAAGAGTGGAATTGTAACCAACCGGTTTTGCGTTGAATTAAGTACAGCAAAAGCCCCGCAAAAACGTGGGGCTTTTTTATTGTTGGTTTTTCTCTGGTGTTGGTTAGAGTTCACAAGTCAGTCCACATTCCTCATCAGGCGCCACGCCTCGCTCGGGGCAAGTGCCGCTGTAGAAACAAGCGTCGTCGGGGATGGCCACTTTGTACGTTGCCAAGTTTGGGTTGTCGCTACTGCCGTAGTAGAGCAGCAGTCGGTCGTTATCAACCGGTACGTACTGCGTGATGGGGTCGGGGTACTGCTCGCCGTTGATGTATAGCACTAGCTGGTCGGTGTCAGTGGTACAGAACTGGTTATCCAGCGTCACACACGTATCAGTTAGTACAATGCCAAGTGAGCCAAGAAACTCGGCAAAAGTAATGTCAACGTCGTGGATGTGCATCATGTCACCGTTGTTGTCGTGCAAGTGAGCGTGCTCGTGCAGTTCTTGCTGACTAGTGGTCTGGAACGCGTCGCCTGATAATTCAACCAACGTGTCGCCCACGATGATATGGAAATCAGCGTGGACGTGGTACTTACTATCAAACGGATCAGCAATCGGGTGGTTGTCCTGGTGATTGGTATGGTCGTCCATACCGTACATGGTCATTAGTAACCCCATCCCGATACTCAGTCCGAGTCCAGCAACAAAAGAAACAATTTCGGCACGTTGTATGTTCATGGGGTCAGTGTAGCGATTTTGGACTCGCCTGTCTACAATTCATTATTCCTGGGTTGTTATATTGATACTAGGAGTTGGTAGGGTCGGCTGGGGACTGACGATGAGTAGTAAGTCTTCAGCACCTAGTCTGGTTTGTAGCCATAGTTTAAATCCGTCCGCTTCGGAGATGGTTAGTGGGACGGCGGTGGCGTCGGTGTAGAGTAGGACAATGGTTTGGTTCTGCGCACTCGCTTCAGCTGTCCCGGACTCGATAGTTCCGATAGCGATGTTTTGCACCAGTCGGTTGATGGCTCGGGCCTCACCCAGTAATCGTGCGGGGCTTTCAAATGACTGTTGTTCAGCCTCCAGGCGCGCTTCGAGCGCCGAGACTTTGTCTTCGTCACCGCGTATCTCGTTTAGGGCCGTGGTCCACTCTTCTTCAGTCAGAGCAAACGAGTTTTGGCGGATATTCAAACTGGTGTTGTCTAACCCAAATTCTGGCAACCTGTCGGCAAACGCAGCTATCTCGATGTCAGAGAACCGCTTCGCCAGGAAGGCAACCTCGATGCGGCTATCAGTGCGGCTGTAGGCGACGTCGCGGTGGATCACGACGTAGCCCTGCGCTTCAAACACGTCGCGGATATACAATTCGGCGTTTTGGTTAAAGTTGTTCTGCCCGACAAATGTGTAGGCGAGGTAGGCAGCTGGACTGACGATAATTACGATAATAATCGTAATAAAGTGGTTGACCCGCTTACGGTGTACCAAGTCGGGGTATTCTCGCTTGGGTAGTTTGAGATAGCGCGATACGACGAGTGCCGACAGACAGATGAAAATACAGTTGATCAGAAAGAGGTAGAACGCACCGTAGACAAAGTTCCACTGTAGCGTCGCAATCCCGTACCCAACGGTACATAGTGGCGGCATGATGGCGGTTGCAATCGCCACCCCGGGGATGATGTTGCCGTGGCGCGCGCGACTGATGCCGATGAACCCAGCCATCCCTCCAAACACCGCAATTAACACGTCAAAGATAGTCGGTGACGTCCGGGCTAGCAGTTCCGATTGTGCGTTACTAATTGGCGACAAGGCGAAGTAGATAGTCGAGACGGTGATACTGATGGCCGTGAGGAGGAGTAAGTTGCGGAACGAGCGTCGCATCAGACCCCAGTCGTAGATAGCCAATGACATTCCCAGACTCACAATTGGTCCCATCAACGGTGAGATAAGCATGGCGCCGATGATGACTGGAATCGAGTTGATGTTCAATCCGACCGAACAGGCACCAATCGCAAATATCAGCACCCAGACCCGCGCACTACTGACGTCTGAGTCGTCTTTGATGTTGTCGATAATAGTGCGGCGATCCTCAGCGCCTTCACGCAAATCAAAAAGTTTCTTAAAAAATTGCTGTACGGATTTGGTCATAGTATTTGGACTGTTGGACGTAAGTATACCAGCCTGGTTCGGTTGTATTTGCGGGAGTGCTGCTTATCTATCCAGCTGGGCAAAATACGCCGCACTGGTGGTTTGGAAAGTAGCTTTTTTCTCGTCGGACATCTTCTCGAGCAATCGCGGCATCATCGACAGGCGATAGTTAGACGAGAAAAAGTCCCGGTGCGTCCCGATGAACCGCCAGTACAAACTAGTCCAGACCTGCTCCCAGTCACCTGAGGGATAGTCAGACATTTTGCGGATATAGTTGCTACCCGAGATATATGGTTTGGTTGCAAACGACCCACCGTCTGCAAACTGACTCATACCATAGACATTTGGCACCATCACCCAGTCGTACGCGTCGACGTACATTGCCATGAACCATTTGTAGACTTCGTCCGGGTGAATCTCGCTCAGCAACATCACGTTCCCCAGCACCATCAAGCGGTCGATGTGGTGGTTATAGCCGTATGTGAGTGCAGTTTTGATGGCGTCATCGACCGGGTCGACCGTCGTGGTGCCGTCCCAAAATGAGTTGGGAAGGGTACGTCTGTGCTGCCAGAAATTCTGGGTCCGCATACTACTTCCGTCACACTCGTACGCCGCACGGATGAATTCCCGCCAGCCAATGATTTGCCGGACAAATCCTTCAACGTTATTGAGGGCGATGTTATGTTTGGTTGCGTACGCGAGCACAGCCTCTACCACTTGCATCGGTGTCAGCAATCCGAGGTTTAAGAGAGGAGAGAGTGTGGAATGAAACAGTCGAGTGTGCTTCGTGGTCAACGCGTCTTCGTAGGTGCCAAAGTTATGGAACCGGTCCTCTAGGAATGCCTGGAGGAATTCCGCAGCGGCCGCGTGGGTATATGGTACCCACACGTGTGTCTCGCCATATAGTTCACCCTTGATTTTCTCGAGCCACACGATTGCCGCGGTAACCTCAGCGTTGTCAAACGGCGTGATGTCTGCCGGCAACTCAATCTGCTCGGGTAATTTCTTCCGGTTAGCTTCGTCAAAACTCCACTGGCCACCGGTGGGTTCACCGTCGGAGTCGATCAAGATGTTTTTGTCTTGGCGGAGTTTCTTGTAGAAAGCCGCCAGGTGTTTTTTAGATTTCTCATAGCGTGCAATGGCGTCGGCTTTCTCAAGTAGGAACAACGGTGACTCGTAGCGCTCTAGTGTAAATGCATGCTTGTTTGTGGCAGTAGTGATTCGTGTTTCGAGCCAGTAATCGGTCGTATCGACGATGTGCAATTGCTCAATATCGTCAGCAGCGATTTTGATAAAGACAGATGTGGTGTTGGGGTATTGCAATACGTCGAGGTAAGTCACAGTGAATCCTTGTTTTTCAAGTTGGATTTTATACGCCTGGAGTGAGAGTCGATGTAGGAGTAATTTCTGCCGGTGGGTAGGGAACTCGGTCAGAAATAGTGATTCTTCAACTAAATACACCGGCCGCTCTGGAGCCAGCGCAGGGTGATCAGCGAACAACTGATGCGGGTAAATAATAGTCGCGTCTTTCATAGGGGTGAGTATACTAGAAACCGTTATGGCAGTAAAAGTACCAGAATCCAAAATATGTCCCGTCTGCAAACGGCCGTTTTCCAATCGCAAAAGCTGGCGCGCTCGCGGACAATGGGAGCAGGTGGTGTATTGTTCTGACCGCTGCCGCAAACAAAAACTATGAATCCACATCTCACCCACACAAAAATCCTCGAGCAGATTGATTTGATTGATCCGGTCAAGTACGCCAAAACCCGCAACCACCTGACTGGTGCGGTGACACACCTGTCGCCGTACATCACCCGTGGGATTATTACGCTGCCAGAAATCAGGGAGCGGTTACTCGCAAAACACTCGTACGACGATTGTGAGAAATTAATCCAGGAATTGGCCTGGCGCGAATACTTCCAAAAAGTGTTTACTGAAAAAGGCGAGATGATTTTTGCTGACCTGCGGTTTACCCGTGATGACTGGCGACACAATCAGCTGGCGTCAGGTATCGTCGATGCTACCACCGGTATAAATACCATTGACGAGGCAGTCACGCAGCTGTACGCCACTGGTTACATGCACAACCACGCCCGCATGTGGACGGCGATGCTGTCCTCAAATGTCGCCAAAGCAAACTGGACCACCATGAGTCGGTGGATGTACTATCACTTGATAGATGGGGATCTGGCGTCCAATACACTGTCCTGGCAGTGGGTGTCTGGTACCAGTATCAATAAACAATACGTTGCGAACCAAGAGTTGATCAACGCCTGCATCCCACATAGTCAGCGTGATACATATATAGCTGTACCTCGGGAAGAAGTAGGGACGATCCCACTTCCAACCGAACTAGAACTATCACGACCGTTTGACTTACAAACTGAGTATCCAACTAGCGCCCTCATCCCAGACCTCACTGACAAGAACGTATTTCTCTATCATCCGTGGAGTATCAACGCCGCCTGGCGTGCAGAGGAAGTGGGGGAGCGAATATTTATAATTGAACCCAGACTGTTCGACAAACATCCAGTTTCAAATCGAGTACTGGAACATATGTTAGCCGTCCTGCAGACTCAAGTTCCAAGTGCCAACATCTACGTCGGCAACGTCGAAACCCTGCCCGGCATTACCCAGGCGACCGTGTATTCACAAACTCATCCAACTACGACGCATTACCCCGGAACCCACGACGCTGTACCAGAACTATTCCCCGAGGTACACGGCTACTACCCCAGTTTTTTCAAATTCTGGGAAGCAACCAAGTAGACAGTAGGAAGTCACCTAGACTGCAAATCACTTGCATTAATGTCAACATGACTGTATCATGCAAACCACTTGCATTATGATTTTAGGATTTTTAGGAAAAGGCGGTAGTGGCAAATCATCAGTTTCAACCCAGATGGCTTTATGGCTGCAGGCACAGGGTAAGTCTGTGCTCGCCATCGACGCTGACCACAACATGGATTTGTCCTACAACTTGGGGTACGAAGGTGCTGGCCCGTACATCGGAGGTTCTTTTCTACCACTGCGAGAAGAGTTGGGCTTGGTGGGGCACGAGCCAACGGAGGGATTGTTTACTGGCCCCGTTCCCACCCACCGGTTTTCATTTTCTACCCCTGATCCATACAGCGCACAGTACGTACACCCACTCGCGGACAACCTGTCACTAATGCTATCTGGTCCGCAACACGACCAGGTGTTGTATGGAGCACACTGCAGTCACTCGCTCGCAGCACCACTCAAAATTTATTTACCCCTACTGGACTTGGCTCAAAATGAAGTGGTTGTAGTCGATGAGAAAGCGAGCGTGGACGCAGTTAGTACGGGGATTCCAACTGGGTTTGACGTGGCAATAGTGGTGGCTGAACCACGTCCGCATAGTCTGCGGGTAGCCAAACAAATCCTCGAACTGTTGACCTGGTACGACGTTCCGGCTATTACGGTGCTTAACAAAATGCAGTCAGATTCAGACTGGACAATGTTTGCTGGGGCGTTGGGGGTTGAGCCGGCCGCGTCGCTTCCGTTTGCTAGTGGTATCGCAGATGGATTACTGAGTACCGGCCAATTTGACCAACTGTACGCCGCCGCCCAAACAGCCCAATCACAGACGACACGACTTGATCGCACTATCAATAAATATAAACGCAACACCGAGTTTCAGGCTACTCAACCAGCATAGTTGGCAGCGCTAGGTTTTGCAGCTGCAAAACCTAGCGCTGCCTGCGATGAAGCGGGTAGCCATAGATAAAAGGAGTTCCTAAAAAATGACCTCACCTTGTGGCGGATGTCCGCCTTGCTGCAAACGTTGCGTCTTTGACGCTGTCGGTCAGTTGGTCTCAGCGGCCGCTGCGGCCACAACTGTCGTCACGGCCGACGACTATGGCTGTGTCAAAGGCTTTGGCAACATCCAAGTCAGAGGCGGTCGGCTGGGGCAGATGCGCAACGACGCATTTCACCAAGTGACTGTCGCTGGCGCCAAGTTCCTGCGCCTGACTGGCAACCCGCTGGCCAATCATTTGGCCACGTAAAGTCACAGTGACCCGCCCACAACAGTGGAGCGGGTCATTTTTATGCTTTATAATAAACAACATGTCACAACCACAACAATTATTAGCCGCTATCCATTCCCTCACCTAGGTATGTGCGGCGTCTGCGGATTACCGACCACTCACGTTAGTACGCTACAAGCGGCTAGCCTGATCCCGATATTTTTATTTGTATTTGGGACGTTCGTCTGGGCGTGGTGGATGGTCACTCGGTTACGGATTGAAAACTATTTTCTCAACCGATATCAACAAATTGCTGGCCTATTACGCAGACGATAGTGGGGGCAAAATCTCTGGAGGAAAGGCTTCCGGGTTGTGCTGCACGCAGCGGAATGTGTTACGTAGCTTGCTACGTAACACACTCCATAGCATACTAAGGCTAATGGAAAAACACATTCGTAAAGTCACTCGGGTCGGGAAGCGAAGTTTGTCTGTGGTGATACCGGCAGACATTGTCAGGGAGTTAGGAATACGCGAACGTCAAAAACTCGTCGTGCGCCGCTCAGGGCAAAAGATAATCATCGAAGACTGGAAAGAGTAACCCCGGAGGTCAAGTTGCAACCAATATTAGTAATCCTACCAAGCACTACGCAGGCGGGTCCTCTAGGGATATTTTGTTTGACAAAAGTTTGACAATTGCTACACTGTATACATGAAAACAAAACCAGCGACTCAGATTGGGATGCGTGAATTCTTGCGTAATATAAAAAGCGTCAAAACCGCTGTCGGAAATGGGGAAGAGTTCGAGGTACTTGATCACGCGACGCCGGTGTTCAAAGTAGTGCCTACAAAAGCGAGCAAGAGTCATAAATACACCTTTGCTGACCTATCCCAATTCCAGTTCAACGCTGGTCCAAAAACTCTCGCCGCAGACGTAGATGGTCTGGTTTATGGCAACTAAAGCAATTATATTTGATAGTAATGTTTGGATTGGGTATTTTAACGTCAGTGACACCACGCACAAGCGGGCAGTGGCAGTGTTCGAGAAACACAGTGGACAGAGCATCATCTTAACCGAATACATTCTGCTCGAAGTAGCCACCGTACTCAAACAACAAATCGGTCCAGTAGCCACAAGCAGAATCATCACCGCTCTCCTACAGACCGACACGATTCAGGTGCTAGAAAGCGCAGCCTATTTCCAAGCAACCCTCCAACAATTTTTAACCACAAAAGAGAAACATCTATCGTTCGTAGACACATCGCTGTTGACCCTAGCGAACGATTTCACGATAGTGACGTTTGATAAAAAGCTAGCAGCTGCGCTGAGGGGTAGCTGAAAATTGTGGCTGACCCTAATTATCTCTACGGGGGGGGGCTGTGTCCGGCGGAAGGACCTCCGGGTTCTTTTTGCTATACTGGGACATATGAAAAAGGTTTTGTTGGGGATTGGGTTACTAGTTTTGGTCGCTATGGTTGGGGTGTGGTACCTAGCGCCTTGGCAGTCTCCATCATTACAGACTCCAGTGTATGTTGCACCAGTTACCGAGTCTGCTGTAGAGAGTGCTGAGTCAGTCGAATCAAAAGTTGCACTTGAAGTCGTGGCTGAAGGCTTAACCGTGCCGTGGGAAGTTCTGTTTTTGCCTGACGGAGAACTGTTGGTGACTGAGCGGCCGGGTCGAGTGGTGTTGCTGCCGTCTGGTCGCCTGTATGAGGTAGCTGAGGTGTCGAGTACCGGTGAGGGTGGGCTGCTTGGAGCGGCGCTTCATCCTGATTTTGCGCGTAACAACTGGGTGTATCTGTATCAGACGACAGAGGATGGGCTGGGATTAAAAAACAAAGTGGTGCGGTACGTGCTGACTGATGAGAGTCTGACGCGTGACCGAATTATTTTTGATGACATCCCTGGCGCGCGGTTCCATGATGGGGGACGGATTGCGTTTGGTCCCGACGGGTACCTGTATGTGACGGTCGGCGATGCCCTGCGCGCGGACGAAGCCGCCAACCCAACCACGCTCGAAGGCACGCTGCTACGCCTGACCGACGAAGGTGAGCCAGCGCCGGGCAATCCGTTTGATACTGCCGTGTATTCCTACGGTCACCGCAACGCGCAGGGATTAGCTTGGGACCCGGCCGGCAATCTATGGAGTAGCGAGCACGGGCGGTCAGTCGGTGGCTCAGGCTACGACGAGATCAACCTGATTACTCCGGGCAGTAACTATGGCTGGCCAGATTCAGAAGGGGAGACGGTAGCGGATGGCACTGTCGCGCCAGCCTGGCACTCGACCGCCGACATCACCTGGGCACCTGGCGGCCTGGCGTATCACGAGGGTAGTCTATACATGCCCGGCCTGCGCGGACAGACATTATACGAAGCCGTCCTCGATGGCACTGAAATAATCGCCTGGCACGAACACCTAGTCGGACAATACGGCCGCCTGCGCACCGTAGTAGTCAGCCCAGACGGCTACCTGTACCTGACCACCAGCAACCAAGACGGCCGTGGCGACCCAACCCCAACCGACGATAGGCTGATTCGTTTGGATCCGGCGCAGTTGGAGCGATAATTAAAGCATCTGAGAGGACTAAATTTTAAATCTCGGTTTCCATAATTTGTACGTAGTTCTGGCGGTGGTAGCGAGTATTATCAATTCCATTAATAATGGCCCAATTGAAAGAAACACAGTGTTGTGAACAATCCATAGTGAAGTTGAAAGCATCATCATCAGTCTCATCTTGATTCCAGAAAGATAAAAAACAGCAATCGTGCCTACTACTGCGGATATAACTGGAAGTATATCAATTAGTTCGTTGAAGGTGTAAATCCCAACTGAAATATAAATTAACAAGAACACAATAGCTGCGCCACGCACTTTCTTGTAAACAGAAATAGAATTTCTTATCCCAGTGATCAAAGACATGGCAGCAGCCGACTCAGAACCTAGTAGGTAAAAGTGCAGCGCTAGAACAAAACTCTGGATAGCTTGCCAGATGCGAAGCTGCTGGTCTTCTGCCTTTGAGAATGCATAGACCCCAGCTATAAATGCAACAAAACCAAGTCCTTGTATTAGGTATAGATTTGTAGTGAGGGTAACCAGGGTCTCTAAAACCATATGTAATCGAGTATAGCAGTATAGAGTGTCGTTTGGTCTAGTGCTTGCTTGGATTAATTTATTCTAAGCCTGCTTACTCCCTTATCAAAAACTCCTCAATCGCCTCAAACGTTTCTGGTGCAGCAAATAAATTATTGTGACCGGCGTTTTCGATGCTTACAAAAGTTTTATCGCCGGACAGACTATCGTACAACTCGCGCCCAAGGCTGTAGGGGATAAGTTGATCCTCTTTGCCGTGGATGATGTGGGTGGGGCCGGGGTAGGTAGCTAGGTTGGTGACGTTATCATACGCGTTCTCTACCAGTAGGCTGGTGGGGTAGAACCAGAAGCGTTGACTGGCTACCGCGGCTAGGTCGGTAAAGGGGGTGATCAGGAGTAATTTGGCTGGGGGAGCGAGACTGGTGTGGTACGCGGCTACGCCACCACCGATGCTTTCGCCTACGAGGGTGATGTTGGTGATGTTGTTCTGCTCTAGCCAGTCGATTACATTACGCGCGTCTTGTTTGATCAGAGTGTGGGTTGGGGTACGCGCGTCGCCACCGTAGCCGGCGTACTCGACGATGATGTAATCATACCCCGTCTCAGCAAATAGCTGCGCGTACCCAGCCCGATCACAGGCCGAGCCAGCGTTACCGTGATACAGCACGGCCACTGGCAGGTCAGTCCCGCTGACATACATCCGCGTCCCGTTGTGGGTGACTTTCTCTGCGCTCAGAAATGCTGGACAACTTGCAAAATCACGGGTTCCCGGCTGATACACAATCCGCTCTTGGTTCAAGGTCAGCCACGTCCCAAAGGAAATGTAAAAAACGGCAAATATTCCAACCGCGATTTTGTTTCGTCGTTGCATGGTGCAAGTATAGCAGGGTAGAACGAAGAACCACCGGTAGTAAGGTCCTCCGGGTGGTTTGCTTACACTGCCACCTACCCGGCGGTTTTTTGGTATTCCTTAATCGCGTCGATAAATGTATCAGCGTACTCTTTTAATTTCTTTTGGCCGACGCCAGTGATGGTTGAGAACTGGGCTTTGGTCTGGGGCTGTTGATACGCCATGGCGTGTAGAGACGCATCGCCAAACACCACAAACGCTGGGACACCGCGCTCGTCGGCGATACGCTTGCGTAAGTTTCTTAGCATGGCAAAACATGCCTCATCGGTTTCGATGTCGGTAACCCCAATCGCTTTTCTGGATTGTTTGCGAGGCTTGCTGGTCCTGGTTGGAGCGGGGTCAGCATCAGTTAGGAGCATGTCGTCTTGGACGCGCGGGAGCTGCAGTGTGGCCTTGTTGATTAAAAAGTCAGCCCCCAGTTTACTCACCGCAAAGGTTGGGTAGTCACCAACGTTTTTGCGGATATAGCCGATGGCGAGTAGCTGCATAAACACTTCGTTCAAGACACTCTCTGGCAGGTCGCCCGCGATACCCCAGACCGAGAGAGTGTCGTGGTTGTAGTCGAGGACTTTTTGTTCTTTGGAACCACGTAGGACTTTGACCACATGCGCGCGCCCAAACCGGCCACCAGTTTTGATGATGCCAGACAATATTTTTTGCGTAACCTCGGTTGCATCGACCGTGTCGCTGCTGGATTTGCAGACGTCACATGTCTCACAGGTCGTAATGGTTGGCTGCTCGCCAAAGTAACTGATCAGGTTGACCCACCGACACGATCGCCCCTCGGCATAGTTCATCACCTCGCGGATACCGTCGAGTTCTTTTTGCTTTTCAATTTCATCTGACACCATACCGAGGAAATAATCCAGCTTGATTTTGTCGCCCGCTGAGTACAGCAGCACACACTCACTGCGCAGACCGTCACGACCAGCGCGACCGATTTCTTGGTAGTAGCCCTCGAGGGTTTTGGGAAAGGTGCGGTGGATGACCAGACGCACATCTGGTTTGTCGATCCCCATGCCAAACGCGGTCGTAGCGGTGATGACGTTGATCCGGTCATGGATAAAGTCATCTTGCCGAGCGGCGCGCTTGTCTGACTCGAGTCCAGCGTGGTATGCGCCGGCGGAAAAACCTTCGGCTTGCAACGTCTCTGCCAGCGCCTCGGTGTCTTTGCGGGAGAAGCAATAGACGATGCAAGACTCATCTGGATGCTGGCGCAGTAGCGATACGATTTTTTGCACCTCGTTCTTTTTGGGGAGAACTTTGATTTCTAGGTTTTGGCGATAGAAACTAGAGACAAATATTTTGGGCTTTTTCAGGTTCAGTTCACTGATGATGTCGTCGCGCACGTTTGGGGTGGCCGTCGCTGTCAGCGCAATAATCGGGATGGTAGGGAAGCTGGCGCGAAAGGATTTTAGGTTACGGTAATCGGGACGGAAGTCGTGCCCCCACTGCGAGATGCAGTGCGCTTCGTCGATGGCGAGGGCCTTGATGTCGCAGGTCTTGAGCCAGTCAATCATACCCGGCACCGATAGTCGCTCGGGCGCCATGTACACCAGCTGGTATTTCCCAGCTACCGCGCCGTCCATCCGCTGACGCAATTCAGCCCCATCGACCGACGAGTTCAAAAACGTCGCTTTGACGCCGTTGGCGGTCAATGCATCCACTTGGTCTTTCATCAGAGAAATCAGCGGCGAGATCACAATCGTCGTGCCGCCAAGCAGCAGGGCTGGAAGTTGAAAGCATAAAGATTTTCCACCACCGGTTGGCATCAGCACTACGGTATCGCGTCCAGATAGAAATTCAGCAATGACCGCTTCCTGTAGCGGCCGAAAAGCGGTGTAGCCAAAGTGCTTTTTTAATGTTTCCAGATAGTCGGCCATATAGTAGCGCTATAGTACCAAGAAACTGAGCGGAAGACTGGTGTCTCCCTGACAACTCGCTGCAAATAGAATCTTACCTAGGCCTTGCCTAGACAGAAATAGAGGGCTGCGACTGTAGTTACACTCAAAGAGCAAAGCGAGTTGCTTGGTTGTTTAATAGTTCAGGCCAAAGTAGCGAGGGAACAATACTTCGCTGTCGTCAGTGGTAACACCAGTGGCGGTAATCGGTAACTGTTCAATATTGGCTGGCCAGGGCAGGGGTAGGGTGCCGGTAAATTCCTTTGCTCCAAACAGCACGTCTGCCACGCCAGCGCCCTCGCTACCAGGTAGCCAGGCGACTACCAGTGCATCCCAGTCGGCCATCTCCTTGGTAATAATCAGTGGTCGACCGGTGACCAAAATCACAATCACGGAATCACTGGTTTGCTGCAGGTTTTTGATAGTTGCAAGGTCTTCTGCACTGAGGGTGGGGGATGGGTTGTCGCCCCAGCCTTCGGCGTAGGGGGATTCGCCGACTACCGCAATACCAATCTGGGCTCGGGGAGTGTCAGCGGCAAATTGTCCAGCTTCGTTGTATGCAATTATGGTCTGGGCCCCCGCTACCTGGGTGATCCCAGCTAGAATTGAAGTAGAGTTCGGTGTCCAGTTGCCGTCGACCCCTTGCCACTCCATACTCCAGGCGCCCATTTGCACACCGACGTTATTCGCTGCGCTACCGGCCACGTTAATTCTTTTGATTGAAGAGTTCAGTGGCAGTACGTTATTTCCATTTTTGAGGAGTACGAGCGATTGCGCAACAGCGGCGCGCGCCAGTGCGCGATGCTGTTCCTGCACGTTGTCGGTCATTGCTACCACCGCTGGTTCGCCGTCAAACAACCCAAGGGAAAACTTGGCGTACAAAATCCGACTGACCGCGTCATCAATTCGCTTATCAGAAATGAGACCGAGGCGATTTGCCCACAACATGTGTCGCTGGAACGCCACGTAGTCAAACGGCAACATCACCATATCGACCCCCGCGTTGATTGCGGTAACGGTCGACCAAAAATCATTACGTCGTCCCTCATGAACCCCGTACCAGTCAGACACCAAAAAGCCCTTAAAACCTAGTTGTCCTTTCAGTACATCAGTCAGCAAGTACTTTTGTCGCGCGGTGCGTTCATCGCCCCAGGTATTGAGTCCGACCATTACACTCAGCGCTCCGGCCTCTATCGCCGCTTGAAACGGTGGTAGGTAGTCTGTCTGTAGCAGCGTATCGTTGGCCATGGTCACACCTTGATCTATCCTAAAGTTCTCGTTGTGTGAAGTGTCCCAACCCATGGCACCTAGGCCCGCGAAGTGTTTGGGCGTGGCGAGTACTTGCAGCCGTTGATTATTTTCGCCGGACGCTGATTGCAACCCTTCTACGTACGCGGCACCGAGCTCGGCTACGAGTGTCGGGTCATCAGAAAACGTTTCGTACACCCGACCCCAACGGATATCTTGGGGTGCATCAAGGGTTGGTGCAAAATTCCAATTGACTCCCGTGGCAGTCATCTCGGCTGCGGTTGCCGCTGCAACCTGGCGCACCAATGCAGCATTTCCAGCGGCCCCAAACCCAATCGCATGGGGGAACACCGTAGCGCCAGTCACGTGGGCATGCCCATGGATGGCGTCTGACCCATAGAGTAGGGGGATGCCAAGTCTTGATGACGCCGCTATCAGCTGGTACTCAGCAATCATTTGCTTCCAGCCAGCCAAGGTATTGTCAGCCGGTTTGGCACCAGAGCCACTCAAAAGTGCACCCAGCCCGTAGTCACTGATATCACCGACAGTCTTCAGACTATTTTTCTCGACCAATGTCATCTGCCCAATTTTTTCTTCGAGGGTCATGAATGACAGGAGGTTGGCAACGCGGTCTTTATTTGGGAGGGCCGCGTCTAGGTACGGTGCATCGGGTGGAACTGGTGTCAGAGGTGCCCGATCAAAATAACTAGTATTCATAAAAATATATCCCAGCGCCACTACCACTATGGCCAGTAGTGCGAGGTACCCCATGGGGTAGCGGTTAGTGAGGTTAGTACCAATAGTCATTTGATTAGTATATAGCACCTATATAATGAATCACGTGACAACCGTGGCTGATTAGTGTTAGGGTGAGGATAGGAGTTACTCGACTAATACATCTAGAATTATGTCAAAACCAATCACACTATATTCACTAGCGACCCCCAACGGTCAAAAAGTATCAATTGCCCTAGAGGAAATGGGGCTAGCGTACGACGCAATCAAAATCGATATCACCAAAGACGAGCAGTTTGATCCCGCCTACCTCAAACTCAACCCCAACGGCAAAATCCCGACTATCACAGACCACGAAGGACCCGAGGGTGAACCAATCTCGATTATGGAGTCAGCGGCTATTTTGATCTACCTAGCTGAAAAATCAGGCCAGTTGCTGGCGACTGATCCGCGAGAGCGAATGGTTACGTTACAGTGGCTGTTTTTCCAGGTGGGGCACGTCGGACCAATGTTCGGTCAGTTTGGCCACTTCTACGCCCACGGCGGGAAAGACGCCTGCGATCACCCGTACCCACTTGAGCGCTATACAAAAGAAACCAAGCGCCTACTCGCTGTGCTCGAGGAGCGCCTGACAGCCAACGCCTACCTAGCCGGGCCAAACTATTCGATTGCCGACATCGCAACCTTCCCCTGGGTCGGCTGTCTTGATTGGGGATATCACGCGAGTCAGGTCCTAGACCTGCAGTCATACCCACACGTCATGGCCTGGCACCAGAAATGCAGCGAACGACCAGCCGCCAAGCGAGGTGCAGCGGTGTGCCCGTTTGATTAGAGTAGTTTAGAACGATAGTTGAACGGATCAAATATTGAAGAAGTGTAGTGTCGAACGTACCGTGCATAGGGTGGTAAGGTCTAACAATGGTGGTTGACTCTATTTACCTAAAATAATTACAGAAAAGACTCCCAACCTCGGGAGTCTTTTCTGAAAGTGGGTAGGGTTGAAGGGAATGTTTCGGTGATTTACTCCAGGTACTCGAACGTATGTGCTTGAGGAGTAGATGCGCCGGCCTTCCTCAAAACAGCATTTATTGGTTGTAATGATGCAAAAGCTGTAACTACATCTGTTTTGATATGTTTGCTATTTATGTCTGTGTCACTTAGCCCGCAGCCGATTGTGAAATCTTTGTGGCGTAGCAAATCAATTCCGGGATGGGCAACGTCATATCCCTGGGGCGCTTTTTTAAGTTTATACGCGTCACTGAGTCCCTGTGGAAAATAGTATTCTAATGTGGGGTCAGACAATAGTTTTTGTATTTTTTTATGGTGGGTTGCAATATATCCCCGCATAGTGTCTAGATGTAGGCGGTCGGGCATCTTGATACCTCCACCCATGAAAGATTTGTCATCGGGCGCAATCGCAAAATAATATACTGGTTCAGTTGGGTCTTTTATATCGGCTGAAATAAGTCCTGACAACGTTGTTTTATATTTAGCTTTGTTTCTAGAAAAGCGAGCGTCTCGATGCAGTCGAAATACTTTTATTGTCTCGATGCCTTTTTTATGATTACGTGCGATTGCAGTATCAAATGTTATGACTTCATCCCGTATCTGTCCCAGCAGCTGAGTGAATTCCTGTCTCAGCACATTGTATTCATCTTTATGTTCCTCGTACCACTCTTTGTTATTGTTTTGTTTGATACCTCGCAGGAAGGTAAGTAGTTCAGAATGTATCATACGTTTTTTGTTAGCCTGGCTACCGATGTAGTGTTGCAGCTGGTGTGTAGAACTATATCAGTTTGAGGGTATAAACCCAGTCTGACTAAAAATGAGAACTTACTGACGGAGGCCTTGCCTCCGTAGGGACGCATGTGAAGTGTTTGGAAGCTGTTGCAGTTGAAGCTTTAATTGACCTGGTTGCTAAGTAGAGTGATACAATTATTTTATGGGAAAAGAACAATTAAAAATAGGAGTCACAATATTAATCACGTCAATTGTAGTTGGTTTAGCTGTTTATTACTTCACTAACCCTAAGATAGGGAAAGAAAATACTGACACAAAGCAGCAACTCAGTACTTATAATCAAAGCTCCAAAGAATATGCTGTAATGAGTCGAGAGCTTTGGAGTGCGTTTTCGTGTTCTACTTGGGCTTCCCATTTTAAAGACGGAGAAGAGGCCGAAAGATTGTTCTTGTTTGGCTATGAACAGGGGGAGAAATTCCTAGGTGCCACACGTGCGGAAAAAATTACTTACGCAGATTTTCAATCAGAGGTTCCAATTGGAGTTAGTTTGTCACTAGCAGGTCCCAACAATGATTTTGTCCTTGGTGTACTTTATACAAACGCACAGGAGGACGCGTTGGAGGAAGTGTTCTACACTAATTATGATAGAAAAAAACTTAATTCTGATGATTTACAAAAATCTATTGCAGAAAAGAAGTATCGTGAAGGAAATTGTCAGTTGATTGGAAGATAAAGTAGGAATGGCTCCTGACCCCATTTATAAAGCTTCACCTAGGACTCTCTTAGGTGAAGCTATAAGAATATAATCTAACTATGGAACATAAAGAACAATTTACTAAATTATTATCGGAAATAGAGAATGACAGCTCAGTAAAAGAGTCAGTAAAAGATTGGGGAGTTGCACTGCTCAAAAAATTGATTCGTGGCACTGAAATTGTAAATCGTGAATATGATTATTATGATAATGGTTATTACCTTGGTTATTTAATGATAGCTGCTCAAAGGATTGAAAATACACTTGTTGGACTGATTGAAAGCCTAGAAAAGTTACAAGCACAGGAAGAAGTACGGGAAGTGAAAATGCCAAAGCTTAATCGTCCACTAGGCTGTCTTGCAGATATTCTTGAAAAATATATCGAATCAGAAATTATTAAGGAATTAAGAGATTTCACAGAATTTAGAAACGAAATAGTACATAAAATTTATATTGTTCAATCTACATCGTTATCTGAAATAGAAAACTCTATCCCAAGAAGTTACGACCAGGCTAAAATTCTTGCTTTACAGACAAAAATTATGAAGCTACAAGCTTTGGTCCTCAAAAAAATACACACCGATAGCGAAGTGTATATCGATGCAATTGAAGCCAAGATTGACGAGGAACTTACTGATCAAGTATCACTAAAATTAAAATAAAACCCTGCTGATTCTAAGTTTCGCCTAGGACTGTACGCTTCGCCTAGGTCAAGCATTGTCATGCCTACCATACGCTCAACTTGGAGGTTGAAATAAAGTAGGTGGGTGTACGTATGAAATAACAACTAACATTGCTTGATTTGATGTCTTGTATAATTTGCTTATAAATAGCGCTGCCACTCACTATGCAATTCTTTAAAACCCACAAAATAAAATTTGTAATTATTCTCATATTGGCTGGTGGCGGATATTGGTATACCCAGTCTGATCGGACAGAAGAACCAACGGTAGCAGCGGTAGTGGTTGAACAAGTGGGGCGGGGTGATGTGACTTCAGGGATTGAGACGACTGGTGAGATTGTGGCCGCTCAGAAACTTAATCTGGACGTGTATAAACAGATTTCTCGGATTGATCTGGTGAACGTTATTAATGGCGGTACGGTCGCTGCTGGTGATGTGCTGTTTACCTTTGATGCGAGTAACGCGCTGGTTGCGGTTGAGTCATCTAGAGTAGGGGTGCTGGGGGCAGAGCTCACCCTTGAGAATCAACGGGCAAATGTGACCGATCCAAATAGCACCATCCGAACGCTTGAAAACGATATCGTTGCATTAGAAGCGGACATCGCGCAAGCTGGGGTAGATAAAAATCGGGCGTATCGGGCGTACCTCAACGCGAACTTGGAACCCGTACCAGGTACGAGTAACACAGTAGATAAAGTGAAGCCAACCATATCTGGTTTGTACACAGCGACCAACGAGGGGGAATACCGAGTGAGTGTGTATCGGTCTGGAGCAGACTCTGGTTACTCATATCGAGTTGGTGGGCTGGAGTCTAATACGGAATCTGTGTTACTAGGAGTACCATCTTTGCTTGGACAATCAGGACTTGAGATTACCTTCCCTTTATCAATAGCCACTGGTGATGCTTGGATTGTTGCGGTTCCAAACATCCACGCTCCAGAGTATGTTGCTACGCTTGAATTATACGAGGAGACAATTACTAGTCTAGAGCTACTGGTGGTTGAGGCTGGAGTCAGTATCCAAAACAAGCAGCAAGAAATAGAAGATATCTTGCAAACGGACACGACTCAGTTCCGTGATCTTGGGGTGTCCCAAGCCCAAGCTGAATTAGCTCAAGCGCGAGAGCAGCTTTCACAGAACTTTGATGTTGTGCAGGAGCAAAGTATAGTCGCACCGTTTTCTGGCACGGTTGAGGGCATGGAAAACGTAGTAGTTGGGGCGTCCCCAACTCGTGATACCAACGACCCTATCACCCTTGGTACCCTTATTTCTGATGATTTTTTAGTGACGTTTTCACTCAGTGCTGTGGATGTGGCAAAGGTCTCAGTGGGGCAGTTGGTGTTGGTGAACATTACTTCCTTTCCAGATATACCAACCCTTGAGGCTACTATCAACGAGATTAGTTCACTACCAAATAGTGAAGGGGTAGCGCAGTATGCGGTGCAAGCGTTAATCAACTTACCACCAGAAGCAACAGTCCAGCTACGTGAGGGATTATTGGCTGATATCGAGATTGTGCAAGAGGTGGCCGTAGATGTAGTGCGAGTCCCTAGTGCAGCGATAGTCTACGAAAACAGACAAGCACAAGTCCGCGTGCTGACCGACCTTACCCCAGAGCAACAAGAGACAATCACCACTTTGAATATTATTCGAACGATGTCTGATCAGTCGGTTGGGTTTATGGTCGATGTTGAGATTGGTGTAGCGGGCGCATTTTATAGTGAAATCATTGGTGGTCTAACGGAGGGGCAATACGTAGTGGTTGGTGATACTGATGATACTGAGTCAGCCCTCAGTGAATCGAGGCGAGGTGGTCGGCCAAATAATGATTAATCAGTATGACTACACCTGTCGTAGATCTACAACACATCAACAAAGAATTTAAGCTGAGTGCAGAGGTGTCTGTTACGGTGTTGCGTGATGTTTCGATTCAAATTCAATCAGGTGAAATGGTCGCAATCCTCGGACCCTCTGGATCAGGAAAGTCGACCTTGATGAACTTGATTGGGTGTCTTGATATACCAACCTCTGGTGATTACTTTTTTGCTGGGACGAGAGTTAACGATTTATCTGATGACGAGCTGGCAGAGTTACGTTCGTCTGATATTAGCTTTGTCTTTCAGTCATTTCATCTCCTCTCAGGGAAAACAGTCTACCAAAATGTACTATTACCATTGCTATACCAGCGATCATTTTCTGGTAGTAAAGACGAAACAGTCAAAGCTGCCTTGCGACAAGCCCAGCTTGAAGAAGAGCAGTGGTACAAAAAACCAAACCTACTCTCAGGTGGACAGCGACAACGAGTTGCGATCGCACGCGCGTTAGTTGCTAAACCAAAACTACTACTGGCTGACGAACCAACTGGAAACCTCGATTCCAAAACGGGAGTCAATGTCATGGAAGAACTCAAAACCCTCAATCGTGAATATGGAACGACGATTGTAATCGTAACTCACGACGAGAGTCTGGCTGAGATGGTTGATCGGGTGATTACTATTAAAGATGGAGTTGTTTCCTAAATTATATGAATCCGTTTAATGTCTTACGAGAAGCCTTGCAGGCGCTACGAAGCAATGCGCTACGTTCATCACTGACAATCATTGGAATCGTGGTGGGTATATTTTCAGTGACCGCCATGCTGGCGTTAGGGGAGGGGTTGTCTGGCAATATTGCCGAACGGTTTAATGCGTTCACTAGTGGTGATATCACCATCGTTGGTGATATTACTGAGCAAGATCTCAGTTGGCTGCAAGACCGACCGTACGCGTCAGTCGTGGTTGGGTTTCAGTCAGCTGGTGGTGTCGACACTATTTTTGCCGGGACAGATTTCAACCCGTCAGTACAAACAATCTTGGGTGAGTACGAAGCGATAACAGGATTTGAGCTTATCTCAGGAAACGCTTTTGATTTTACCGATGCAGAGTTTGCTGAGCGGGTCGCTATTGTCGACGAAGGATTTCTAGATAGCGTCGAGACCGATAGTGGGGCAGATGCCAGTAGTGGAATCGTGATACTTAACGGCCAGCGCTTCACAATCATCGGGGTACGCGAGGGAGGTAGTGGTGGGTTTGGCCGTCGGGGAGATGGTGCAATTATCGTACCGTACGCGGCAGCCCTGGGGGTGGTGACCAATACTACCCAGTTTTCTTCAGTCGGGATGAACCTAAATGACGTAGCTTATTTTGAAACCTACTCAAAACATATCCTGACGTCTCTCAATGCCTCTCGGTATGTAGAGCCAGATAGTGACGAATTCTTTGGGGTGAGTAGTGCGCAGGAATTTATCAAAACTGCCCTTGAAACAACGGCGATGATCAGCGTGTTTCTAGGGGTGATTGGTGGTATTGCATTGTTTGTGGGTGGGATTGGAACCATGAACATGATGCTCACCACAGTAACTGAACGGACCAAAGAAATTGGTTTACGTAAAGCGGTTGGCGCTCGCAATAAAGACGTTCTGTTACAGATTTTATTTGAATCAGTCTTGCTGACGTTGCTCGGGGGAGCGATTGGGATTGCTTTGACCTACGGGGTGGCATACATCGCGAACCGGGTACTCGCTGACAATGATTTCTTGAGTATCTCCATGTCTGGAACTGTAGTCTTATACGCCGTCATCGTTTCATTTTGTGTTGGGATTATTTTTGGATTGTACCCAGCCCGAAATGCTTCGAGACTTCAGCCAGTAGACGCGTTACGAAGTGACTAATACTGATTTTGTACAGTGTTCGCTATAGAGTAGGAATTACAATTCAGGTATTTTGATGTAAAAAAGTATGAAAAGGTTAGCTGTTTTATTGCCACTATCTATTGAGATTGGACTGATGGAGCTTTGTTGCAGGACACTCTAGAGGTAGTCACTCCACTTTGGACCTAACCTAAATAGGCCACCTATATATCGATATCAACAGTTACAAAATATGAGGAGATAATTTATTGCTATTATGAAATCTATGAATTCACACCAACCAAGTGTAGTCACTCTTTGTACCAAAGCTTTATTTATAACTAGTGTCGTAACCGCTTTATTTTTTATCATCGGTATTCAGGTGGCTGCTGCGCAGACACCTGGCTCATTTAGTACCACCTGGCAGACCGACAATCCGGGAACTAGTAGCTCAACTGCTATTACCATCCCTACTACCGGTGGAGGATTTAACTACACAGTCTACTGGGAAGAAGTTGGTACTCCAGGGAATAACGGAACAAGTACAGGACTTACTGGTGACGCGACGATTGATTTTCCAAGTGCGGGTACCTACCGAGTAGATATTACCGGTGATTTCCCAGAGATTTTCTTTGACGGTGCTGGTGATCAAGAAAAGATTCTCACCATTGAACAGTGGGGAACTATTGCCTGGAGTAGTATGTATCATGCTTTCTATGGTACGACTAATTTGACGTACGAAGCTACAGACGCACCTGACCTTTCATCCGTAATTGATTTAGCTGGCATGTTTTTTGGCGCCACTGCTTTTAACGGCAATCTTGATACGTGGGATGTGAGTAATGTTGTTGCTATGGGTGATATGTTTCGCGATGCAACCAGCTTCAACGGGACACTTAATGGCTGGGGTTCTGATATTGGTTCGGTTACAAACATGTCTGCAATGTTTCAAGGTGCCACCAGCTTCAACCAACCACTAGATACCTGGGACGTAAGTAGTGTGACTAACATGGGAAATATGTTTCGAGATGCTAACAGCTTCGACAGTGCTCTCAACGGCTGGGGTGCTAATACAGGAATTGTTACAAACATGCTTTCAATGTTTGAAGGTGCCACCAGCTTCAACCAACCACTAGATACCTGGGACGTAAGTAGTGTGACTAACATGGGAAATATGTTTCGAGATGCAACAGCCTTTAATCGACCACTAGAGGATTGGAACGTGAGTAGTGTTGTGAGTATGTCGTCCATGTTTGAAGGGGCTACTAACTTTAACGGTGCCCTCAATGGCTGGGGTACCACGACGGCATCGGTGACCACTATGTTTGATATGTTTGAGAGTGCAGCTAACTTCAACCAGCCATTGGATAACTGGGATGTAAGTAGTGTGACTAATATGAATGATATGTTCCAAAACTCTGTCAACTTCAACGGTGCCCTTAACGGCTGGGGTACCACGACGGCATCGGTGACTAATATGCAGTCGATGTTTAATGGGGCAGATAGTTTCAATCAACCACTTGATCAGTGGGATGTGAGTAGTGTTACAAGTATGGCGTTCATGTTCCTTGACGCTGGTAATTTTAACAGTGCCCTCAATGGTTGGGGGACCACTACTGCCAGTGTTACTAGTATGTTTGGTATGTTCGAAGATGCGAGTAACTTCAATCAACCGCTTGGTACATGGGATGTAAGTAGTACTACAAACATGAATCGTCTATTCCAAAATGCTGCCAACTTTAATCAACCAATCGAGACTTGGGATGTGAGTAGTGTTAACAACATGCAGGCAATGTTTAACGGTGCTACTAATTTCAACCAACCGCTTGGTGCGTGGGATATTAGAAATGTGCCACCTACTGGTCTCGCGAACACCTTTGATGGAACCGCTTGGAGTAAAGAAAGCTACTCAGCTACGTTAGAGGGATGGAGTGCTCAAGGAAGTACACCTCCAGGTCTAGATTTAGAAACTACCGCCCAGTACCTTGCAACAGCTGAATCAGCTCGGCAGATGCTCATTTCTAATGGTTGGACTATCACTGATGGTGGAGTGTATACAGCACCCCCAAGTGGAGGAAGTAGTGGAACCCGTACCCGAATGCCATCTACGTCACAAATATTACCACCCGCACCACCAACATCCGCACCACCAACATCCGAAGTACCAGTCGATCGAGATGAGATTTTAGTACGCATCGCAGAGTTAGAACAACTAATAGTTCTCCTGCAAACCCAAGCTGGAATGCCAGTGTCGCCAATCCCAACAGATTCAGAAATACCAGATGATTGTTTTTTCAGTCGTGACCTCATGACTGGCTCTAGTGGGGAAGACGTTACTTGTCTACAGTCGTACTTAACGAGTACTGGAGACTTCAGTTACTCTGAAGGACCGACTGGCTACTATGGTGAGGTGACCAGAACCGCAGTGCGACGATGGCAAGAGCGGAACGAAATACTTCCAGCAGCGGGCTACTTTGGCTCAATCTCTCAACGTACCTCTCGTAGTGCGTATACTAAATAGATACTAACTAAAACAAAAAAGCCAGCGTGAAGCTGGTCTTTTTGTTTTGAGCTCTATCAATATATTTTGGTGTGGCGTCGAAAGTTGTCAGCTTAGTTTTCAGTGTGTACACGTTGCGCTACTGTCCGTTAAGTGTAAGAGTAACTAATGTAAGTCGTTATATGAATCAGGACACCCAAGAACAAGTGTTTATAGAATCTTTCTCCACCTATGGAGATGCTATTTTTCGATTTTGTATGGTCAAAGTATCAAATAAAGAATTAGCAGAAGATATGACGCAAGAGGTGTTCACGAGGTACTGGCAATACCTGCGGAATGGAAAAGAAATGACGAACACTCGTTCGTTCCTCTATACCATCGCAAATAATATGGCCAAGGATTGGTACAAAAAGAAAAAGTCTGATTCCTTGGATGCGAAAATGGAATCAGGTCAAGTGCCAAAAGATACCAGTGCTAGTCCAGAGGAAGTCGCATCATATCAAGAGGTACTCGAGGCAATGAACGGTATGGAGGAAAAAGACGCGGAAGTGTTACTGCTAAAGTTTGTCGAAGGGTTAGATCCAAAAGATATAGCTAAAATTTTAGGAGAAACAGCTAACACTGTATCTGTCCGTATCAATCGAGCGACCAAACGGCTGCAGCAAAAAATGCATATATGAACAAAGATAAAAATACTGATACCTATCTAAAAAAACTAGCAGACATACAACTGTCTGACTCTTCTCGTTCTCGTATGGAGGATGAATTGCTTGCGCACGCTCGTTTTCATGGTGTAAGAGTTGGGGAGGATAGTCGTTCTATAGTACAAGTACCGCAGCGCACTCTATTATTTACCTTACTTAAACAAACAAAATCTATGACCGCAGCAATAATTATGATCATGCTGATCGCTGGAGGAGGGACTACATTCGCCGCTGAAGGGGCCGTGCCAGGTGATTTCTTGTATACAGTAAAAACAGAAGTAAATGAAAACGTAAAAAGTGCGTTTGCTATTTCAAGTGAAGCTGAAGCCCGACTGCAAGCTCGACTCGTCGAAGAACGACTAGAAGAAGCTGAGGAACTCGCCGCTCGAGGTGAACTTACTGCTGAAGTTGCAGCTGATCTCAGTGCCCGCATCCAAACCCACACCAACCAAGCCCAAGAGCAAAGTGAGAAAGGAGAAGCTAAAGGTGACTATGAATCTTCAGCCACTGTCCGAGCTTCTTTGGAAGGAAGTTTTCGAGCCTACGCTGACGTATTAGCCGGTCTGAATACTCGAGTGTCTGGTAACGATGGCGCATCATTAGTAACTGATATTCGAAGCTATGCTGACCTAACGGCAAACGCTCAAGCCACTGCAACGGCCACTATCGACGCCTTTGTCAATATGAAAGCCACAGCCCAAGCAACAATTGATCGAGCTGATAATTACATCACAGAAGTAGAAGTTACACTCAATCAGGCAGCCTCTGAACTATCAGCCCAGGCGTACGCTCGAGCTGACGTTCGATTAAACGAAGCTATAGCTGTCCAAGCTGAAGCAAAAGCTTCTTTCCAAACTGAAGCCTATCGAGCTGCCTACACGACAACTCAAGCAGCGATGCGGATTGCAAGTGAAGTAGACGCAATGATAAACAGTATGCTCCGATTACAGGTAGATGTGAATGTAGAGAACGTGCTTGATGGGATACTCGATGTTCGTACTGAAACTGACGAGCAGACAAACAGACGAACTAATTCTGAAGAAAATACAGAGTCGACAGATAGTCCTGATGCAGCTGGTTCAGATAGAGCAACTGATAGTTCTGCTGAGGTAAATGCAACCACAGACGCAAGTGTAGACGCAGATATCATTGATGTTGATATACAAACTGATACATCAGTACGAGGAGGACTACGTCTATAAAGCTAACTAAACATCCATCAAAATCCCCAGAAGGGGATTTTGTAACTCCGGAGGACCTGCTTCCGGGTAGCCCAATAAAATTATTTACACAGTACAGTCTAGAATTTAAGCAGGGACAGTAGTTTCCTAAAAGTATGGTGTAATAAAAATTTTTAACTGAGGAAACCTGAAAAGGGGTCAGCTATCTTTCTTGAGCGCTGCTCTCATGGACGAACGTAAACTACGGGCAATACTGCTCGAGCAGGGAAGGTTGGCAAAGTGCTTCCAACCTTTTAGTGGTTTAAAAGAATCACCGCTTTAAAGCCTGCTTTAAAGCGGTGATTCTTATTACTTTGGGACGATGTCGTGGAGTGAGAATTGGCTCAGTGTCCCGGCGCATGACGCTTCTGCCAGACACGCCGACAAAATGTACAGTCTCTGTATAGAGATGGTTGCACTGTGCGTGAGGACAGGTGAGATATGGCGGCCTATATTACAGCCGTATATTTTGCTACAATTTAAATATGGAAAAACTACCAAAGCTGAAGCCGGGAGATAAAGTCGCTATCGTTTCACCTAGTTTTGCGGCGCCAGGTGTTTGGCCACATGTACATCAGCTGGGACTAGAGCGGTTGCGTGACGTGTTTGGCCTAGACCCGGTTGCGTATCCAGCTACAGCCAATGTAGGTGCTACTACACAAGAGAAAGCCGCTGATTTGGTGTCTGCGTTTTCTGATCCAGACATAAAAGCAGTGATTGCTACCCTGGGGGGAGATATTCAAGTTACCTATATCAAGCACCTTGACCCGACAGTTTTTAGGGAAAATTCAAAGCCGTTTTTTGGGTTTAGTGATAACTCTCATTTCTCTAATTTTTTGTTCCTCAATGGCGTGCCTTCGTACTACGGAGCCGCTTTGTTTACCCAATTTGCCAGACAAGGTGCATTGGATGAATATACCGTTACGTACATCAAACACGCTTTATTTGATAAGGGGGAGTTCGAGCTAGTACCGTCTGAAACATATAACGATGTTGGGCTTGGTTGGGATGATCCCGAGTTACTCACGTCATTCAGAGAGGTAGAGAAGAGTGATGGATGGTTCTGGGATGGCGAAACGGATGCAGTCGGACGGCTGTGGGGTGGTTGCGTTGAATCAGTGGACGAGATGCTGCGACATGGAGTACCTATTCCATCTCTCCAACAGTTTGAAGATATCGTGCTGATGCTTGAAACATCAGAAGAAATCCCTACGGCTGATTATGTGAAGCGGGTACTAAGAGCATTGGGTGAGCGGGGCATTCTGGAGCGAGTGAACGGGGTGTTGATGGGACGCCCCAAAGCCTGGGAGTTTGATAGACCACAGACAGCCAAAGAAAAAGCCACGTACCGTGAAGAGCAGAGAGAGGCAGTTTTGAGTACCGTTCGCCAATATAATAAATCTATCCCCATTGTACAGAACCTAAACTTTGGACACACAGATCCACAGATCCCGATGCCGTATGGAAATATAGTCCGTATTGTTGCAGATGAGAAGAGAATCTTTGCTCAGTTCTAATGTCTTGGTAGAGTATAAAAATAACCTTAGAGAAACCTACTTTAAAACGCTGGTCAGCTCTTCCAACTCTAGTGGAACCAATTGGAAGGATTAGGCCTTGATTGATAAAGTGAGCCCAGGATTTATTATAGGTAAGAGGGGAGTAAGTAGTTTTCCTAACTAACCGTACAGTTCGCTGTGTGAACCGATAGATGAAAAATATATAGTATCTGTGTCTTTGATCGCAAAAACAGCCCTAACATCAGCGTTTACATTAAAACTTTGGTATCCTTTATATTTTCCGGCTAAGGTGTGGACGTGTAGTAAGGGGTGAGTTTCTTCTTCGATATATAGTTTCAAGCGTATTGCAAACTGTTTCTGAATCTTTAGGGGTAGTTTTTTGTACTGCTTATCAAAGCGTTTGCTACGAGAAATATACATAGGTTACTTGTTGAGGGCTGCAATGAAGTCATCGACATTATTAAATTTCTTGACCTGGCCAGCTTTGTACTCGAGCTCAGCTTCTTCAAGAATGCTCTCAAGGTAGGGGGTGGGGCGGTACTGATTGGCAGACAGAGTGATTTCCTTATCGCGTACAAACTGCTTCAAAAAAGCATTGACAACAGTACTCAAGGGTACACCTAATTCCTCAGCCACTTTCTTAGCCTCAGCCTTTAGGTTTTTGTCAGTCTTTACATTTAAAATGGTATGCGTGTTCATATACCAAAGTATATACATTGGTATACTCGTGTCAAGCGACATCGAGCCACAGCTTGGGGGTAGCGTCGTAGGGGCTCCAGGAACTGGGTTTGAGGAGGGGGAGGGGATGAAATGATTTACATCTCAGGTTAGGCACTAAATTGTGACTTCAAGCGATTACCTCTATCTTCCATAAAGTTCAAAAAATCTTCTGTATCGCATTGGTCAATTAACAGTCTGATTTTACTACGAAGCTGGTCCATTTTGTAGTTAATTTCATCCTTGTGCTCAATACCAGACCCAATTAGGGTGAGACTGACTCTGCCCTGGTCAAGCGCATCTTCTATCGCAAGTAAAACTGTTAAGTGGGTATAAATGTCTTCATCAAAATTCACATCACCTAATGCTAGTCCAGCGTCAGCGACCTGTAGTAAATGTTCTCCAATAGTCATATCCTAATAGTATATCAAGGAAACAGAAGAGTGGTATTTTAATACCAGGCCGTAGCGTCACGTCGCCCTTTATTTTAAATGGGCTTGAGGAGAATGATGATACAAGTGTGTACATTTCTAGTTTTTTACATTACTTAGTTTGAGAATGAACTGGTGATTAAATAATTTGTGTGCAATCAGAGAAGCAAGTAACGCTCCAGATGAGTATCCTACTAGACATAGCACAAAGAGTAGTGCTAGAGATAGTGGGAATTCGTATCTCCAGACAGGAAACAAGTAGTTTGTGATCTCGTAGACAGCAACCAGTGCACTAAGCCAGATTACGAAGTGGATAGTACTGACCTTTTTAAGGAGTAGCGTACTGGCTACGAAGAGTCCGTAAGATAATCCAGCATTGAGCAGTAAGAAAGGAAAACCAAACCCAAGTTCGTATGAAAAAAGGCCTAAGTATCTTCCAAGCAGATGGTCATACAATAGTCCGATTGCTATCCCAATAAAAATTCCTCGTAGGAGTAGTGTTGGCATCTCGTCTAGTTTTTTGTAGTAAGCGGCACATACAAAAAAGAAAATAAATTGCACCAAAATTACAACTCCAAAATGTAGCCAAACTTCAGAAATCATACCCAAATTATAACAGTCCGAACGTCTCGGTAGGGTGAGAAAGTGCGGGGCATTTTCGCAAGACCTTGCCTGGTATTTTGAAAAAGGAAAAACAGTGACGAGGTGTACGGTACCCGTGAGGTTTCAAAAATAATCCTACTAAATCTACTTTAAATCGCTGGGCGGCTACCGGGAATTGAACCCGAATTTCTAGTACCACAAACTAGCGTAATAACCATTATACAATAGCCGCCATATCTCGCGGGATGGCGGCCGCAGGCCGCCATCCGTTGTGCGCATAGTTATACCTATTTTTGCCTAAAAAGTCGAGGGGTGTTCACGGTATACTAGTGCTATGGGAAAAGAATCATTGGTTATTGTGCTGGCGCTGGTGTTTATACTGGGGGCTGGAGTGGGGTTTTATGTCACGCGGTTGTTTTTCTAGCCGGTGGGCCGGGGTGAGCGCTATACTGTATGATTAGTTTATTCGGAGTAATGTATAAGTATGTTGAAAGAATTTAAAGCCTTCGCGATGAAGGGGAATGTGATTGATCTGGCGGTGGCGGTGGTTATTGGCGCTGCTTTTGGCAAGATTGTCTCTTCGCTCGTGGATAACCTGATCACGCCGCTGGTGGGGATGTTTATGGGTGGGGTTGATTTTACTGATTTTTCTTACGCGGTGGGGGATGCGGTGTTTGGATATGGGGCCTTCGTGCAGTCGGTTATCGATTTTACCATTGTAGCGTTTGTTATTTTTATGGTCATCAAGCTGATTGGCCGCGCTAAAGGTCCGGCTGAAATCAAAGAACCGGCACCCCAAGGTCCAACGCAAATCGAACTGCTGATGCAAATCAGAGACAGCCTCAAGCGGTAGTACCGACGTACACTGATTGTAAATCAACTGATTCGACCAGGAATCAGTTGATTTTGTATTAAAACCTAGTTTTGACTGCTGGCCAAACCTATTTCCTAAGCGAGTGTAGCGGTGGAGTTATCCCCATCGTCCACAGGAATGCCGTTAGTTTTTGATTATGGTCAGTTTTAAAGAGTGCTAGAATATAGCTAACACCGACGAAGACTGATTTCTTGTCGTGTGTCGGAGGTAGACACACTATTCCTATTTTATAGGTCGCGAATACTAGATTCGTGTGTTTCGTAGTTCTCATCACACTTAGAAACTAGCTATCTGCTTGCATGTTCTGCAAGCGATTTTCTTCCACCGTTAGTGTCTGCATCTGATGAGGTTAATAATCATCACTTTATTTGATCACATGAAAATCCAACACATTCGCAAGCGAGACGGTCACACCCAGCCGTTTGATATCGAAAAAATCGTCGACGCGATTGCCCGCGCGCTCGTCGAGACTGGTGAAGGAGACCGCAAAGACGCGACCGAAGTAGCCGAGCTGGCGCACCAAAAAGTCGTCGCCATGTGCGTGCGAGCGGGTACCGCCGAAGAGGGTAGTGCCATCGCCAACAAATGTATCGACGGGAATCCAGCGGTGGAAGAAATCCAGGACCTGGTCGAGCAAGCCTTGATGGAGAAGGATTATTTTGTGACTGCCAAGGCGTACATTATTTTCCGTAATGCCCGAAAAAAATTGCGTGAGCGAGATATCTTTGCCCACCGGATGCACCTTAAGCCGTATGAATACCCGGAACTATATGAGTACGTCGACGCTGTACGTCACTCATACTGGGTACACAGTGAATTCAACTTCACTGGTGATGTGCAGGATTTTCATGTCAACGTCAATGATGTCGAGCGCAACGCCATCAAGAACACCATGTTGGCGATTGGTCAGATAGAAGTGGCGGTAAAAAACTTTTGGGGTGATATCGGCAAGAAAATGCCCAAGGCTGAAATCAGTGCGGTCGGGGCCACGTTTGCTGAGTCGGAGGTACGTCACACTGATGCCTACGCTCACTTGCTAGAGATCCTTGGTCTCAATGGTGAGTTTGTCAAAATCAAAAACAACCCGGTAATCCTAGAGCGAATGGAGTACCTCGATAAGGTAGGAGCCCTCGCTCAGACCAAGAGCAACAAAGAGTACGCCCAGGCAGTCATGCTGTTCTCATTGTTCGTTGAGCACGTGTCACTATTCTCACAGTTCTTGATCATGATGAGCTTTAATAAGCACAAGAACGTGTTTAAGGGGATCAGTAACGCGGTAGAGGCGACGAGTAAGGAAGAGAACCTGCACGGGATGTTTGGGATTGATGTGATCAACATCATCCGAGACGAGCACCCTGAGTGGTTTGGAGCTGAGACGGAAGCAATGATCACCAAAGCGTGTATCGAAGCGTTTGAATCAGAGAGTAAAGTTATCGACTGGATCTTTGAAGCGGGTGAACTAGATTTTCTGCCCGCAGCGAACGTCAAAGAGTTCGTCAAGCACCGGTTCAACAACTCACTAGCAGCCATCGGTATGCCCCGAGTGTTCGAAGTTAGTGACGCTCTCTTAGAAGAAACAGACTGGTTTGATAACGAAGTGATTGCAACTAAGCACGTTGACTTCTTTGATAAAAGATCAGTCAACTATAGTAAGCGAACCGCAAGTGTTACAAGTGACGATTTGTTCTAACATAGGCGTATAGAAACCAAGGTACATAAAATCAGTCGCGATTAGAAAGGTAACCGTAAGAAAGAAACACTATGAAAAAAGAACCATGGCACTGGGTCAACGATAATACACGAGCGTTTATGGCACGTGGGTATCTCGTAGACGGACAAACAACTGAAGAACGGGTACGAGTAATTGCTGAATTCGCTGAAAAAACGCTTGGCAAAGAGGGGTTCGCTGACAAGTTTGAAGAGTACATGAGTAAAGGCTGGATCAGCCTGGCAACGCCAGTGTGGGCAAACTTTGGTCTTGAACGAGGATTGCCGATTAGTTGTTTTGGTTCGTACGTGGCTGACGACATGGCTAATATTCTACATACTCAAGGTGAGGTGGGGATGATGAGTAAGTATGGTGGGGGATGCTCCGCCTACTTTGGTGATCTGCGCGGGCGAGGAAAAGAGATCCTCAACAACGGCTATTCGTCTGGGCCAGTTCACTTTATGCAGCTGTTCGAAAAGATTCTTGATGTAGTAAGTCAGGGGGCAACCAGACGGGGAGTGTTTGCCGCCTACCTACCAGTCGAGCACTCAGATATCCATGAGTTTCTTGATATTGGAACTGAAGGAAATCCAATTCAAAAAATCAATCACGCTGTGACAGTAACCGACGCCTGGATGGAATCAATGATTGCTGGTGACGAAGATAAGCGAAAGATTTGGGCCAAGATCATCCAACGACGAGGTGAAATCGGGTACCCGTACATTATGTTTATTGATAATGCGAACAACGGCCGACCAGACGTCTACAAGGATAAAGATCTACCAATCTACGCCAGTAACGTGTGTAGTGAAATAATGCTCCCAAGTAGTAAAGACTGGTCATTTGTTTGTTGTCTATCGTCAATCAACTTGCTGCACTACGATGAATGGAAGGATACTGATCTCGTAGAAACGATGACCTACTTCCTAGAGGCCGTGATGACTGATTTCTGTAACAAACTAGAAGCCTGGCGCGACTCAGAGGATGAAGATAAGCGACTGGCGTTTAAATTTATGGAACGGCCATACAATTTTGCCAAAGCCAACCGGGCGCTCGGACTGGGGGTACTGGGATACCACTCACTCCTGCAGAGCAAAGGGTTGGCCTTTGATAGTGACCAAGCGTCAGTAATCAACAAAGAAGTATTCGCCCTGATGCAGGAACGATCATTAGCTGCGAGTATCGCTATGGCGACTGAGTACGGGGAACCATCAATCCTCAAAGGATACGGCCGACGACACGCAACCACAATGGCGATTGCACCGACGACATCGTCAGCGTTTATCCTCGGACAAGTGTCACAGGGGATTGAGCCTATCTGGAGTAACTGTTACATCAAAGACGTTGCCAAGATGAAGGTGGTCATCAAAAATCCATCGCTCAAAATTCTCCTAGAAGAAAAAGGAAAAGATACCAAAGAGGTCTGGGATAGTATCCGTGATGCCGATGGATCAGTGCAGCAACTCGACTGTCTGACAGACGTTGAGAAAGCCGTGTACCGAACGTTCCCAGAAATCGACCAGTCAGCTGTGATTGGCTGCGCCGCCGACCGACAAAAATTCCTTGATCAGGGGCAGTCACTCAATGTAATGGTGGCACCAGACACACCAGTCAAAGACATCAACCAGCTCTACATCAAAGCCTGGAAAGAGGGATGTAAGGCGCTCTACTACCAACACAGTATGAACGCAGCCCAGCAGATGGTGCGCAAGAAACTGGCTGAGAAAGAGGCGAAAGGGAAGTAAAACAAACGGCGGCCGATAGGCCGCCGTTTGTTTTACCCACCCCTGTTGAAATCTTTTAAACTCGCGGAGCGAGTGAGGTATAGTAATTGGAGTAAGAGCTTCGGCTCCTGCGAACATGTTTCTATATTGAGTTCAGAGCCTAGCCTTGACTCAAGATGGTGGCGCCTACCAGGGACTACGTATCGCGACTACGCAGTCCCCGCTAGGCGCCGTTGTCATTGGTGGTGAAATATGGTTTGCTATCTCTATCTATGCGTTTTTCATTTATACTCGCACTCACCGTGGTCTTGTCGCTGGCAGGGGTGCAGTGGTATCAAACCACGCAGTACATCTGCCCAGTTCCAATCAGCTACCGCTTGGGGGTGATTGATGAGTCGTTTGTCATTTCTGAATCCAAAGCCAAGCAATACATCGAAGAAGCGGCAACCGTTTGGGAAGGCATCGCTGATCAAGATTTATTTATATACAACGAACAAGCTGACTTCACCATCAATTTTGTGTTCGACGAACGACAAGCCAATGCCGACGCGCAGATAACTGACCGTGACCGACTCGATGGAATCGCGACTCAAAACGAAGCCTTCCGGACGCAGATTGCTGGTGTCCAATCCACTTATGAAGCCAGGCAGGCTACGTTTAACGCTAACCGCGAGTCGTACGACGGCCGTCTGCAGGCATACAACAATCAAGTCCGCCAAGCTAATGATCGTGGCGGAGCGACCCCGGTGGTGTTTGCTGAGTTGGAATCAGAGCGCGTGACGCTGGCTGCGGAGTCAGAGGACCTGCGAATCGAGGCTGACGCACTTAATGACCTCGCCCAGCAGTTAAATGAGTTGAGTGTGGAAGGGAACCGTTTGATCGAAACGTACAATGAGGAGGTCCGTACCTACAACCTGATATACGGTGAAGCGCACGAATTTACCCAGGGTGACTACCGTGGTGGTGAAATCAATATCTATAAATTCTCTAATGAGTTTGAACTGGTTACGGTGCTCGCACACGAGTTTGGGCATGCTCTAGGCATTGACCACATTGAGGAACCGGGGTCGCTGATGTATTATTTACTTGACGACGAACTTGATCAGATTCCGACCCTGTCTGCCGGCGATATCGCTGCCTACCAGCTGGTCTGTACCGACCAAGGATTTGGTGCACGCGTCAGAGGATTTATCCGCACAGCTCTAGCAACAATCTAATATATTTATGAATTCTTTATTTTCAACTCCGTCGATGCGATTGCTAGGCGGATTATCCCTGGTGATGCTTCTGGTGGCACTGGCATCATACGCTGCCCTGAATTTTACCCAGATGCAGTATCTCGACGTGATGCCTGCAAGCATCTCGATCAGCGGTGAAGGGGAAGTCCTCGCGGTTCCAGACATCGGCCAGTTTACGTTTTCGGTTGAGGCCGAAGCGCCTGACGCCGCCGGCGCCCAAGCCCTCTCTGGTACCAAGGTCAACGACATCCTCGCCTTTTTGCGTGAGTCAGGAGTCGCGGACACCGACATTAAAACCCTCAACTACAACCTGTATCCCAAGTACCGATGGGAAGAGCGAGTGTGCCTACCGGGTACATTCTGTGGATCAGGTGAACAAATACCTGATGGATTTGGCGTCATGCAATCAGTGCAGGTCAAGGTACGTGACACTGACGCCGCCAGTACCATCCTCTCTGGGGTTGGTGAGCGCGAGGCTACTAACATCAGCGGTCTAAATTTTGTCGTTGACGACACTGATGCCCTGACGGCCGATGCGCGAGCAGCCGCTATCGTTGATGCCAAAGCGCAAGCCGCCCTCCTGGCTGATAACCTCGGCATCGAACTTGGACCGATTGTTGGCTACTACGAAGAAGACTCACGGTTCGCACCTGAATCATATAAGATGAACAACGTCGCTTTTGAGCAGATGGATGAATCAAGCTTTAGTGGTGCTGAATTACCAATGGGGGAAGACAAGACAGTGGCTAAAGTAACCATAACCTACGAAATTAAGTAAATTAACGAGCGTAGCGACTATAATTTATTTATATCCAAATCTGATCATGTCATAGAGTAGATTTCTGGATGCAAGTAAATTAACGAGCGTAGCGACTATAATTTAT